>Ga0181555_1000118_pt1 | contig 75001 bp, 66 predicted proteins | sample 011ome_15_FD_145601 | JGI IMG/M metagenome (GOLD analysis project Ga0181555, IMG submission 145601) | Coastal salt marsh microbial communities from the Groves Creek Marsh, Skidaway Island, Georgia - 011504AT metaG (spades assembly) | ecosystem: Environmental > Aquatic > Marine > Intertidal zone...
ACCTTACCAGGCATAATGCTACTTCCTGGTTGCAAAGCTTCGAGTTCGATTTCTCCCAGACCAGTAAGCGGGCCACTATTCATCCACCTCAAATCATTAGATATTTTAGTCAATACCAAGCTAAGATTTTTGACACTAGACGATAATTGCGCAGCAGAGTCTTGAGCGCTTAAAGATTTGAAGTAATTTATTGACGTCTTTACATTTAATTTTGTCAATTTTGAAACCTCAGATGCAAATACTTTTCCAAAATCTTTATGAGCATTAACTCCTGTTCCAATAGCAGTTCCACCTTGGGGTAACTGTGACATTTCTTTTGCAGCTGAAATAATAGACTTCTTCACAGCTTTTAATTGAGCGCTCCATCCTGATAATTCTTGTGAAAAATCTATGGGCATCGCATCCATTAAGTGCGTTCTTCCTGTTTTGACTTGACCCTTAAGGGATAATGCTTTCTTATCAATAACTTTAATAAGGCCATCCAGCGATGGCAACAAAAGTCTGTACGTATCTAATAATGCAGAAATGCAAATTGCTGTTGGGATAACATCATTACTGCTTTGACTCATATTTACATGATCATTTGCATTAATTTTAATACGAGCTTTTTTTGAAGCTAAATTTGCAATCACCTCATTTGCATTCATATTAGTACTGGTTCCAGAGCCAGTTTGAAAAACATCTAGTGGAAATTGGCTATCATGATTTCCTGCTAGCACTTCTTTTGATGCAATTTTAATTGCCTTCGCTTTTCGTGAGTCAAGTAACTTCAATTGTTGATTGGATGCTGCTGCAGCAAACTTAATTACACCTAAGGCCTCTATAAAACTCCTTCCAAAAGGAAAAGCAAATTTAATACCGCTAATTTTGAAGTTTTCTAGCGCACGTTGAGTTTGAGCCCCCCAAAGTGCATCAAGAGGAACATTTACCTCTCCCATTGTGTCTTTTTCGACTCTATATTTCATATTCGCTCCGTATTAGGTAAACTATTTTACACTTTAAGGGATTCATTATGGCAAAAGTTGTACCAATTAGCATTGATATTAATAAAGGCAAGCTACCCAATAAGCCTAAAGGCATTGAAATGGTAGAATGCAAAACAATTGAAGAAACAAGAAGAGATCAATTACAAAGGCTAACTGCTGGATTTAGATTATTTTCTCATTTTGGCTTTGATGAGGGGGTCGCTGGGCATATTACACTAAGAGATCCTGAATTTAGCGATCATTTTTGGGTAAATCCGCTGGGTGTTCACTTTAGTCAAATCAAAGTGTCCGACTTGCTCCTTGTTAATCATGATGGTGAAGTTGTGCAAGGTGAAAGGCCTGTGAATGTTGCTGCATTTGCAATCCATTCAAGACTTCACAAAGCTAGGCCAGATGTAAACGCTGCAGCTCACTCACATTCACTGTACGGAAGAACTTTTTCAACTTTTGGAAAATTGCTTGATCCTATTTCTCAGGACTCGTGTGCTTTTTATGAACGGCAAGCAATACATAATCATTTTTCTGGAGTTGTAGAAGAAACTGAAGAAGGAGATAGAATTGCCAATGCTCTTGGAGACAAAACAGTTCTATTCCTTCAAAATCACGGCATCTTAACTACAGGGCCATCAATAGATATAGCTCTTTGGTATTATTTTTCAATGGAAAGATGCTGCCATTCCCAACTTATGGCTGATGCAGCTGGAGAAACTACAAAGATTCCACATGATACTGCAATTAAAACAAGAGAATTTATAGCCAACGATCTAGCAGCTTGGGCAAGTTTCCAACCCCTTTTAGATATGATTACTAAAAAAGAGCCAGACTTATTGGATTAATTAATTACCAATAATAGCTTTAGTCTCCAGGCATTCCATCAGCCCAGACATACCATGTTCTCTGCCATTACCAGAGGTTTTAAATCCACCAAAAGGTGCTGCTGGCCCTCTTGCGCCACCATTGATACTTATTTGACCAGCTCTGATTCTCCTAGCAACTTGTTTTGCATGATCCTCATCTCCAGATTGGACATATCCAGCTAATCCATACTCAGTATCATTAGCAATTTCAATGGCCTCATCTTCTGACTCATACTTTAGTATGCAAAGCACAGGTCCAAAAATTTCCTCTCTAGCAATTGTCATTTCATTTGTCACATCAGCAAAAACTGTTGGTTTTACAAAGTAACCTTCTGACAAACCTTCGGGTCTTCCTAATCCTCCAGCAACTAATCTTGCGCCTTCATCAATTCCGATTTGAATTAACCTTTGCACTTTTTCATACTGAACTTTATTAGAGATTGGTCCAATTTTGACACCCTCATCTTCTGGAGAGCCTACTATTGTTGAATTAGCAACATCTGCAGCAGCTTCTACAGCCTTTTCATAATTTTTAGATGAAACAAGCATTCTTGTTGGAGCATTGCATGATTGACCAGTATTCATAAAACAATGATTTGCTCCAGCGCCAGCAGCTTTCTCAATATCAGCATCATCCAAGATGATGTTGGCTGACTTACCGCCAAGCTCCTGAGCAACTCTCTTCACAGTTGGGGCTGATGCTATAGCAACTGCAACTCCAGCTCGTGTTGAGCCAGTGAAATGCATCATATCGATATCTTGATGCTCTGATAGAGCAGCTCCGACAATTGGGCCCATTCCATTTACAAGATTGAAAACTCCAGCAGGAACTTTTGCAGCATCTAATATTTCAGCAAATATAATTCCACAAAATGGAGTGATTTCACTTGGCTTTAATACCATGGTACATCCTGATGCAATAGCAGAGGCAACTTTTGTACACATTTGATTCATGGGCCAATTCCATGGAGTAATCATTCCAATAACGCCTATTGGCTCTTTTCTAATTAAATAATTATTTTCAATGCCTTCAAATTCAAAAGTTTTTAATACCTCTAAAGTATCTTTAAAATGGGATAAGCCTGATGTCACTTGAGCAACATTAGACAACCATAATGGAGCGCCCATTTCTTCCGAAATTGTTTTTGCTAATTCTTCTGATCGTTTTTCGTATTCAGAAATAATATTTTCAAGTAGCTCAATTCTTTCTTCTTTGGAAGAAAAACCAAAAGTTTTAAATGCTTTTTTTGCTGCTGCAACCGCTATATCAACATCTTCTTTAGTTCCTGCAGATATAGAGCCAATAACAGATTCATTGGAGGGGTTAATAACCTCTATAGTCTCTGCGCCTAATGGATTGACCCATTCCCCATTAATATAAAATTTAAGATGATCAGCCATATTTATACCTCACTAAAAATTGAATTTAATTATAACGGATGTTGAGAAATTATCTCTAACATTGATTCTGCAGTGCAATAATTTAGATGCTAGTATTCTCTCTTGCATCTTTGAATGCCTGAATGGCTCTAACACGAGATTCTTTCAAATCAAGCATAGGCGAAGGATACTTGGTGGATGAAAAAAGATCAGATTTTGGCTGATGAATTTGTGCAACAGGAACATCTATTAATTCAGGAATAAATTTTTTGATAAATTCTCCGTTAGGATCAAAATTTTGCGACTGGGTGATTGGATTAAAGATCCTAAAATAAGGGGCTGAATCTGTACCAGTTGAGGAGCTCCACTGCCATCCTCCATTATTTGAAGAGAAATCTCCATCTATTAAGTTTTCCATAAAAAACTTTTCTCCAAGTCTCCAGTCATGAAGCATGTTTTTTGTAAAAAACATTGCAACCACCATCCTTAGTCGATTGTGCATCCATCCTTCCGCAAGCATTTGTCTGATGCCAGCATCAACAATAGGAAAGCCCGTTCTCCCAGTATAAAATGCTTCAAGCTCGTCGCTTGAATGTCGCCATTGGATAGATTTTGTATAGTCTTGAAAAGGTTGATTCATGCTTACCTTAGGAAATGAATGCATGATATTTCGATAAAATTCTCTCCAGACAATTTCGTCCATCCACTTACAAATACCTTTATTCCCTGATGTAAACTCATAATCATTAAATTTTAAGCCCTCCAAGATACATCTTTTAGGGGACAGAATACCTAGAGCTAGGTAGGGTGATAATCTACTAGTTCCATCAACAATTGGAGAATTTCTTGATTCACTATAAAAATTAGCTTTTGATTGAAGAAAATTTGCAAGCTTTTCTTGAGCAGCATTTTCTCCAGCAGGCCAGAGATCAATGTTTGCGGAATGTGTTTTAACAAATTTTAAAGCAGATAAATCACTTTGAATTGAAGAAGGTCGTTTTGGTTTTGATATCTCAACTATATCTAAAAAATTCATGTCAAAATTTTCAACCCACCTTCTCTTATATGGAGTAAAAACTGAGAAAGGATTGCCTTGACCTGTCTTCAAGAAACCCGGTGGATAAATAACCTGATCATGAAACGATGAAGATCGAATATTCTTTCTCTCCAAAAACTCTATTGAATTTTGATCTCTAATCATTTCATTAAACCCAAACTCATTATTCCAAAATACGTGATCTATGTTTTGCTCAACCGCAATAGAACATAAATCTTTTGGTAAAGTTTTATAAGATTCAGTATTAATTGCAATAAGAGAAATACCACAGCTTTCTAGCGATTCTTTAAGAAGAATTAAATTATTTATTAAGAATTCATGTTTAATATTTGATTCGTTATGAATTTCCCACTGGGAATGAGAAAAAATATAGATAGCAAGGACTTCTTCGCATTCACTCAAGGCGGCATTAACCGCAGGATTATCATCAAGCCTTAAATCAGCTCTAAACCAAATTAGTCCTTTTGACATTAAGTCATCTCTTCAATTTGATTATTTGAAAACATTGCATCTACCCTATAATCTGGCTGAAGATTGGTTATTGATACTTTCCCCCCTGCTGCACTTACAATAGATGCGCCAGCTGCAACATCCCATAGAAAAATTCCTTTTTCCTGATACCTTTCTGCCTTTCCTGCTGCTACATATATTGCTGCCATTGCTGCAGATCCAATCATTCTAATTTTTTTCCAAGACTGGAAAGTAGATATCAATTCATTGAACTCATCATCAGAATAAATAGTTTTTGCTGGTATGCCAGTAACTAAAGTAGATTCATTTTTTAAAGATAATGATGAGACCTGAATTTGTTGATTATTCACAAAAGCTTTAGATTCATTGTGCCCAAAGTAGAGCTCCTTATGATTAAAATCATAAACGACTCCTAGCACTGGTTCCAATTCATGCATTAATGCAATAGAAACACAACTAATTGGGATGCCTCTCAAAAAATTTGATGTTCCATCAAGGGGATCTATAACCCACAAGAATTCACTCAATTTATCACTAAGACCAGTCTCTTCTCCTAAGATCGAATAATTACTATGAGATGATATGTAGTCTTTTATAATTTTTTCAGTATCAATATCAAGTTGCAGCTTAAGGTCTCGATCTTGATTTGACAAAATTGTGAGATCACTCCCCTGTGCTTTGAGCAAAAATTCTCCAGCAAGCAATGCGGCTGATTTGGCAATTTGCAAAGACTGTTTAAAATCAATCATTTAAAAATTTACCTTTAAAATAAGATCTAACAAAATTCAAAATTTATTTAGTGAGTGGCAAAATTTTCCGAAGATACGATGGTCAGCAAGAGTGTCTCTCATTATTGATTTTGAGGAGTAACTCGATATATAACGTTTGCTTTGTCATCTGCTATTAAAATACTTCCATCACTCATCACAAAGGGTGATGAAGGTCTACCAAGCACTCTTTCTCCCTGTAGCCACCCAGTAATAAAATCGCTGACTTTGGAGACATTACCCTCTTCATCCAATGATACCCTAATAACTTTATATCCAACTTTTGATGATCTATTCCAAGAACCATGAAGAGTGATGAAGATGTCATTTTTAAACTCATTAAACATATCTTTTGTGTAAAAAGTCATTCCAGTTGGGGCAACATGCGCACCAAGCTCTGCAATTGGATCGATAAATAAGAAACCTGGATTCAAGCTGCCAAATTCTGGATCAGAAACATTGTTTGCATGCTTGTATGGGAACCCAAAAAATCCTCCTTCTGAATCAACCTTATTTAATTCACAGGACGGTGAATCATCGCCAAGCCAATCTCTCCCATTATCAGTAAAATACAATTTTTGAGAAATTGGATGGAAATCAAATCCAACAGAATTTCTAACACCCCTTGCAATATACTCCCATGAATTATTTTTGAGACGTAAAATACTGGCAAATCTTTTGTCTTGTGATTCACATACGTTACACGGGGCTCCAACATTTGTATACAGGTTACCCTCTTGATCGTGCTTAATCCACTTCCAACCATGCCATTTATCAGAAGGTAAATTATCCGTCACCAAAATTTTTTCAGGAATGGAGTTATTGTTTTCTTTTAGTTGTTGAGAAACATCTTCAATTTTCCAAATTTTGTCAATTTCCGAAAAATATAAAGACCCTTTATATAAACTTACTCCAGTTGCATAAGTAAGATCTTTTGCTATTAATATTTTTTCATCAATAACACCGTTATTATCTGTATCTTTAATAGCATAAATGCTTCCAGAGCCTCTTGATCCAACATAAATTGTTCCATCAGCACCTTCAGCTAACTGCCTTGGAGACTCAATATCACTAGCAAAAATTGAAATTTTATAGTCTTCATCTATTTGCAAATGATTAACAGTTTCGGAGAAAAGATTCACAGAAAAAAATAATATTGAAAATAAAAATTTATAGTTTTGCATTCTTATAACCCTCTACATTTTCTTTAAAAATATTAATAAGACCATCTGTGGAATCTATATTAATCGCTGACTTAATTCCCTCAACTAATAATTCCATTTCATTTAATGATGGGAAGCCTTCCATCGTTTTGAAAATCTTTGGATTTGATGTAGGCTCTTGCTCTCCAGATATCAAGAGCTCTTCATACATTTTCTCACCCGGGCGCAATCCAACCTCAATAATCTCAATTCCTGCACCGCCAGGCTCAGAGGCAATATTTCTACCTGAAAGGTGAATAAGTTTTTTTGCTAGATCATAAATTTTTAACTGCTCCCCCATATCTAAGATAAACACTTCCCCGCCTTCCGACATTTGAGATGCCTGTAGCACAAGGTTGGAGGCCTCTGGGATGGTCATAAAATATCTTGTAACCTCCTTGTCAGTAACTGTAATTGGTCCACCTTTAGCTATCTGATCTAAAAATAATGGAATTACTGATCCAGAAGAATTAATTACATTGCCAAATCGAACCATAGAAAATTTAGTCTTTTTCGAAGTAGAATTAAGAGACTGGATTAACATCTCAGCCATTCTTTTTGATGCCCCCATAATATTAGAGGGTCTTACAGCTTTATCTGTAGAAATCATAACGAAAGATTCAACACCATACTCTATAGCTACTAATGCAAGATTATGCGTACCGATAATATTATTTTCACAGGCTTTGGTTATATTGTATGGGGCTTCAACCAATGGAACATGTTTGTAAGCCGCTGCATGATATACATGATTAATTTGAAATTTATTAAATAAATATCCTAGATTTTTCTTATCTCTTATATCACCCAATATGGGAATAATCTCAGTTGATAAATTTTGGGCAGCTTTAATTGCTTGGCATTGTCTCTCAATATGAAATAAGTTAATTTCTGATAGATCAAATAAAATGATTTTGACTGGACTGTGCTTTAAAAGCTGTCTAGCAATCTCTGAACCTATAGATCCACCAGCGCCTGAAATAAATAAAGTCTTATTTGACGCATTTTTAATCACATCTTCTGCAACCCGAGCCCTGGGAAGTAAGTCATCAAGAGAGAGGTTCTGTATATCGGTCATTTTCTTTTGATCTGATATGAGCTCATGAAATGAGGGCACTGTTCTAACCGCTACTTTAATGCGCTCAAGTTTTGAGATAATTTCGCGTCTTTCATCGGTGCCTAAATTTGGAACAGCTAATAAAATCTCCAATGATGGATTTTGCTTCTTTAAAATTTTTAATTTTTGAAAAGATCCGATAATTGGAATATTGTTAATTTGTCTATCTCGTAGATTTTTTGAATCATCAAAGAAGGCAATCAGTTTCTTCGATGGGTCTAAGAGCAATGACTGAAAAAGTTCATTACCAGTTGCTCCAGCGCCATAAATTATCACAGGGGTAGCATCTTTGTTAGTGTTGTAGGGATATAAAATATATTTAGCAACATCTCTTGAAATATTAAGAAAGGCATAGAAAACTGCTGCAAGCAGTGTGCCTTGAAGGATTGCTACTGAAAGAAATGTAGTTGAAACAAGTTGAAACTGGTAAACATGCATAATTGACCACGAATAGCCAAAAACCATAGCTCCCGTAAGGCTCAAAAATATTGAGTCCTTTGAATCAAAAAATTTAATCAAGGACTTATAAAATCCAAAGAAATATAAGTATAAAAGTGCAAATGTAACAGGCAGGATAAAAGACATCCATTCTAAATATAGAATCTCAAGAATGCCAGATGAAAATTCTGATGCAATGACTGTTGCCATGGGTGGGCCAAATATTACCCAACAAACTAGAGCTAACAACACATCATTCAAAAGCATCATTAGTAGTTTTGAATTTCTGCCTAATGTATGTAAATTATTTACGAGTAAATTCATGAATTTATTGATGATAATGCATCCTTCGTGCTTATGAGTGTAACACCCATTTCGCTTTTTAGTTTTGAATTATCTAGCACAAAGTTACCAAATAATTTTTCAAGTAACTTTCTTGAAAAAGAACTTTTGTTTAAAAGTATTAAAAGAAAATTAGGCAAAACAATTAAAAAATTTCTATTGTTGTGTTTTAACAAATCGTTCAAAGATACAATTCCATAATCTGAAATGTTATATATTTTGTGATGATGAATAAAATTTATATTCTCTGTTACAAAAGTTACAACTGACTGAATATTAATCATCGAAATAAAACTTCTTTTATTTTTAAAGCCAAGCTTAAAAGTTGGAATGGGTAGATTTTTTCTTGAAAGATTTAATAACTTCCCTAAATTAGATGTCGAAAAGTTAATTAGGGGAGGCATTCTAAAAATTAATGAATGGATTGAGGTCTCTTGAAGAATAAGCTCTTCGCATATTTTTTTTGCATTACTATATTTACACACAGGATTTAGAGGAGATGTCTCTGTAAAAACGTTGTCTGAATAACTATTGTCGCCATAGACTTTTGCAGTACTGAAAAATATTAACTTTTTACACCTTAATGATGGCAGTGATAACAAAACCGTCTTAGTTAATCCAACCTCTTCATTCAAGTTCTCTGAATCTACATTTGCATTTATAGACGCGAGATGAATAAAAAGATCTACATTGAATTTGATTTCTTGATTTGCAAGCTGTTTAAATGTATAGCTAAAATTACCATCACTTGGCTTGGAAGAAGAAATTTTTATTACAGTGTGGCCTAAACCCTCTAAAAAAGGTATTAACTCTATCCCAATAGAGCCACTTGCCCCTGTTACAGCTATAATCATTTTAAATTCTCCATATTATATTTTAACTGTAAGACAATGATCATAATAGTTTTTAGAAATTTCATTTGCCTAATGGGGTTGATTTTTATATCTCCATTATTGCTAGTTGCTTCTTTTTTTATTTTTTTAGAAGATGGGCTTCCAGTTTTTTTTAAACAACAACGAGTTGGACTGAATAAAAAACTATTTATTATTTACAAAATTAGAACCATGAAGAAAAATTCTCCACAAGATGGCACGCATGTTCTAGGCGAAAATTTTACATTGAGGATTGGCAGGATAGTCAGAAAAATTAAGCTTGATGAATTTCCACAGCTCATCAACGTAATTAAAGGTGATTTAAATCTTGTTGGCCCAAGACCTGGAATGCCAAATCAACAGGAGTTATATGACGCAAGGTCTAAAAAAAATATTTTTGATATTAAGCCTGGTATAAGCGGATTATCTCAAGTTCTGGGCTATGATATGAGCGATCCAATCAAGCTTGCTGAAGTAGATAGTATATATATACAATACCGATCCTTTAACTTAGACCTTATTATTTTGATGGCTACATTTTTTAAATACCCAAGAAAATCTCTTCGTAATAAATTTAACATTCAATGATCAAAAAATTTTTTCAAAAACGTATTACGCAGATTGAAAAGACTGGTTCAAATCCTGACTTTGCGCTGAGATTAATGTTTGAGATTGCTATTATTGATGGCAGTCTAGACAAAGAAGAATTAGCATTAATTAAAGACAGAGCTCAAGAATTCGTAGATGATGGCTCGTCTGTTTCATCAATCGTTAAAAAAATTATAGATGAAACTGAAAATTCAACTTCCATATACCCAACAATTAAAAAAATTAACGAAAACTACTCAAAATCAGAGAAATTAAATCTAATGAGTCTATTATGGAAATTGGTTGCTGCGGATAAAAAAATTGATCCCTATGAGGAAAATTTATATTTTAAAATTGCTGAGTTAATTAAAATTAAAAGATCTGAGGCAAATCAAATAAAGATTGAAACAAGTTAGGGTTTATTAATATAAATTGGTGAAGACCATGCTCTTTCATTAATATTCCCCAAGCAATTCTCATTCAGATCTGTTCTAAAGCTTCCTTTGCATAATTTATAATCATTTTCACTTGATGGCTGAATACCATTAATAGCTGGCGTTTTCTCTTGAATGGCTCTTACATAGTAAACACTATCACGCGAATAGTTTTCATCCTCAAATTGAATGCGGCACTCTTGAGTATTGCATTGGAAAACCTTCCAGACATCTTGAATTAAAGGGCTTACTGCCTCTCCAGCATATGACTGAGGAGTTATTTTAATAACTTCGATTCTTTCTATTTTGTGCCTTTTGTTGCTAGGGTTATAACATTCCCCAGCGCAAAGATATTCTAATCTGTCCGAAGAAAGGGAATCTATAGATTCTTCTGCACACCCTGGATTCTGTTTAAAACTTCCAGCGGCTCTAACTATGAATTGAGGGTTTTGACTCATAATTATTTCTGATCCCATGGACTTCTTCCCATCTGGAGAATTAATTAAATCAAACCACAAAAGAATTCTTGGTCCGCTTGTGCCATAAACATTCTTATTCTTTAGCGCACTCCAGATGTTTTCTTTTCCTCTTCCCTGCGAGTGCACTGCTAAAATTCCACCTGGATAAACGAAACTTGACACCCTCTCACTGTCAGGCTGACTTTCACCAGGAATAATATTTGGAATTTCAGGAAAATTTGGGTCCTCTGCATCGTATTTATATTCCCAGAATCTTGATTTTACTCCTGTTGCAAAAGTCATTTTTCTTCTTTCATACTGCTTATAACCGGTTCCTGGTCTTGCAGTATGGTCATCTGTTGAGGCTATAAATCCGAAATTATATCTTTGAGGAGAGCTCATAGATTCTTCAAAGTTTGAGATAGCCAATGCATATTGAGCAGATTGTTTGGGTCTATAATTAAATGCAGGTTTAAAACAATCAGTGCATTGATCACAATTTAACCATTCCTCAGGCTTGGCTTCAGGGAAAACCATGTTAGTGTATGGACCTCCCGCTAAAGTATACTTTTTAGCGAGCTCAACTCTCGCTATGCATTCATCCTCGGTCAATCCATCACAACGTTTTTTCTGCATTTCACCTGCTTGCCAGCAACAAGGCAAAAAATTATCAGTAGGTTCGGGGCAGCTCATCGTGTTGTCCTGAAGAAAATTTACTGAAGTAATATCTCTATACTCCTCGCTATTGCCATGACCAGACATAATTTCTAGAAGAAGTTGTTTGCTTGAATCATGACCTTCAACATTCAGGCGATTATTCCAAGATGATCCTAATGGGACATGAAAACCCCATGATTGACCATGCGGAATTACAATGCTATCTACATTCCATTCATCTAATTTAGAGAATAAATCTCTAGGTGTTTTGGCATATTCATAACAATCATCCGGAAGATCTGGAGAGGCGACACCCTCCTGACAAAAAGGTATATTCCTTACCTCATTGAGCAACCACTTTAAATCTGAATAGCGCTTAAAATTGAGTACATCTAACCATCTTGCGCTTACAGCTTGCTCAGTAGTGTCAAAGACGCCCAACCCTGAAGCCGGTGTTCTAGAGCCAACTGGTCTTGCAGGAAGATTTTGAATATCTTTAAAAATTACATTTCTGTGCCCCCAGTGATTCTCTTTGGTCGTGCCAATCTGAGTCCACTCCCAACCAGGAAAAACCACTAAATCATTTGTTTCGGGATTACTATTTGAAATATTGCATTGTTGAATTATTTTTTTTTGCTCGCGCCAATGATCTGGAGTTAGACCTTCGGCATGATCATTGAAGCTAAAAAAATCTAGATTTGCACAATATCTAGCAAAATCACATGCCATAGAGCTATCGTGTGCGCCCTGCAGACCCATCATTGGTAACTCTAGAGTAAATGCATCAATGGAATATGTTGTATGAACATGTAAATCCCCGAAAAGAATTTGGGATGTATCATCCGAATCAGCTCCCAATAAACTTTCCTTAGTCTGAAAAAATTTTGAGTCTTGTTGATATATCGCTTCGCTAGAACGAGGAGGTCCCTCTATTTGACCAGGATCTACATCAGATCCGCAGCTTGAAACAAAAATGGTGATAAGGCTTGTTAACAGAAATGTCTTTGGAAGTGGGCTCATTAGTAAACAGTTGCAGAACCGTACTCTTCAATTAAATCAGTTTCTATTTTTCTTCTTTCAAAATCCATATCAAACTGTTTGCAAGCTCCCTGGTTCCATTTATAAAAATCATCCTCAAGAGGGTCCCCAATATTAAAAAAAGTTTCTTCTGCTAACAAACATTTCTCTAAAAGTGTTCCTTCTGACGATAATCTTAAATTCTCCAAGATAAATTCTAGGGACAGCATCTCCTTGTCTGTAGATAAGTACTTGTCTGAATCAAGCTTCATGAAGACTCTTCCTTCTGAATCAAATTTTTCCCACTGCAGACCTTTACCAGTATTTGGAACACCCGTTTTTGCAAATGAGGCCCATGCATTCATCATGGTTTCCTGCATTTGATTTCTTAAGTCTCCTTTTGGATAAACATAACGTCCAATTGGTCCAAATCTAAAGTCCCCAGTGATAAAAGAAATCTCAAAACCGTGAGCTGCTCCAATTAAATTAGGGAAATCTGCAAAGTATGAAGATGCTTGATCATCCCAATCAAATCTGTAGGCATATAATGAATCAAACCCAGCTTTTTCAAGCTCCATCAAGGGCTCGTCGACACCTCTTAGCTTCCAACCCTGCGAGCGAGTTTTAACCCATAACTTATATAAACCCTCTTTTTTGAATTCAATTTTTGGGATAGGTAGAAGTTTTGTGAAGGGGTATGATGCATTAACAAAATATCTATTAGATCCAAGCCAAAGCGATAGTTCATCCTTGTTTGATCCTGCAATAACTGGAATGCCGTTTTTCTTTTGAGAAGAAGCCAGCCCTGCGCTTATTCCGTTAATATGTGTAACTAACCCGTCTCTAGTAAGAAGTGGTAGCCGATCATAGGTGTCTTTAGAAATTTTTTCATAGGTCTCCAAAAGAGCTCTCCCATCGAGAGATCTCAAATAACGCTGGTATTCCTGTCCGTATTTCAATGGATTTGAATTGAATAAGTTTTTTATACTGCCATATCCTGATAAGTCGTGTTTTGATAAGACTGGATCAGACCCCAATTGATTAATAATAATTCCTTTTTGATTTACCCCGATAGCTTCTTCTTTTGTAAAACTGGTTGTATAGCCTGATTGAGAAATAGCTTTATGAAAAAGATCATCTCCCATGGGTGAAGCTAGAAGAGATAGCACATTATTTCCTCCAGCAGACTCTCCAAAAATTGTAATATTATTAGGGTCTCCTCCAAAACTTTGGATATTAGTTTTTACCCATTTTAGGGCTTCCATAATATCTAAAGTGCCAAAATTAGAGGTTTTATCAATTCCACTTTGGAGTCCTTGTATTGCAGGATGTGTAAACCAACCCATAGCGCCTAGACGATAATTAATTGTTACAACTAGCACTTGATGCTTACTAATTAGTGCTGAAAAATCATAGTAATCTTTAACGCCAGATGTATTACCCCCTCCATGTATCCAAAACATTACTGGAAGCTTTCTATTTAAATTATTTACAGGAGCTTTAATGTCCAGGTATAAACAATCCTCTTGTCCAACAATTCCATCGCCTTGTATGCCCGCATAAATACTAGCCTCTTGCAAACAACCATTTCCTTCTTGAGGTTTAATGTTTGCTTCAGGAGAAACTAATGCTCTAGGAGCCTTCCAGCGAAGATCTCCCTCTGGCGGTATTGCGTAAGGAATATCCTCCCAAGTTATAACATTTTTATTTAATACTCCTTGAGTGACTCCAGAAGAGGTAGCAATCGTCAAAGAGTCGCTTTGCTGTATGGAATTCATGCATGACCCTAAAAGAAATACACATAAGGTAGTTACAAATAAATGCTTAGTAATTTTTCTTTGATTCATATAGCAATTTTATCCTTTCTTTATTTTGAATAGTTCTAATTTTAGGGGCAGAATTTATAAACGCAATTGATTGGTTGGCTTGGTAAGTATCCCAATGAATTAAATCCGAAGAAGGCGAGCCAGTTTTTGCGAACTGAGTCCAAGATACTTGAAAAAAATTTGAAATTTTTTGAGCATCCTTAGAGCAAAAATCTTTAAAAATATCTTTCATTGAGGTACCAAAAACATATGGCAGCTCACTTGCGTGATAAGCGCCTAATTTACCACCTAAAACAGGACTAGGCTCATTAAAAAGATAGCCATAAGAATTATGTTGATGCTGCTCCAATAATTCCAGTGCATGTATTCCAAACGTCCAATCAGTCATGATATTAGACAATGCATCCTTAAAATCATCCTGCGAAGGGTTCTTGGATAAATAATTACTTGCGATTTTATTTATAGCTTCTGTTTGAAATATTTTACTAAGCCTCTTATAAAAATCATTTTCACTAAGATTTTCATAATACGGCTCAAACTCTGACCAAAGCCTATATTCATCAGCGGTCGTTCCTACTAATAGCTTTATTGGTGAATCACGAAAGTTTTTAATAGGATCTAATGGTAAAAAATTGCCATCGGCTATTGGAGCAAAACCTACTTCTGGAGAAAGCCATTTCCCATTAGCTATCATCGTATGCTTCATCTCAGAAGCAATTGAAGTTATCTGCGTATGCTTTAACATCAATAAATCTTTTGTTTTTATGCCGTGGTCATTAGCAGTTTTTAAAAATAATTCACCCCATTGATTTCCTCTGTCTTGATCAAAGTATGCATTCATACCTCCGCTTTGACATATAGCTTTTGAAAATAAATTTCCATTCGGACTAATCGAAGCTTGCAATGCAACACTCCAAGCCCCAGCAGATTCTCCAAAAATAGTTATATTGTTAGGATTGCCGCCAAACTCTGCAATGTTCTCTTGCACCCACTCTATTGCTAATTTCTGATCCATGAGACCTTCATTACCAGTAGATTGAATTTCTCCATTTGATATCTCATCAAGCTTAAGAAATCCAAATGGACCTAAACGATAATTGATCGTGACCAATACAATTTCATGCAGAGGAAGCGAATCGAGATCATATACAGCTGAATTAGATGAACCAGTGATATATGCTCCCCCGTGAATCCAGATCATTACTGGCATGTTCCCGCTGATATTTTTTGATGCAATGTTTAAAGATAGACAGTCTATTGATTCATCAGGCATGTTTGGATCTGTTAAAAATGATGGTCCATAAATGGTTTGTGGCGCGCTCAATCCTTTTTGAGTAGCTTCAAAGGATATTTCAGAATCAATTTTTTCAGGAGCCCGCCACTGTGTTTCTTGAATCAAGGGTTTTGCATACGGAATACCATAAAAAAAATTAATATTGCTACTAACAGTTCCAGTAAATTTCCCTGCTTTGCAATGAACGCTTATATTGGACATCGAATAAGTATAGAGGCATTCAATCAAGAATTTATAGATACTACTTATTTGATATAAATTTATTATAAAAATCAATATTTATTATATAAATCGTAAAAATATTTAATATAAATATGAATTATTATGTTGAATCAATAAAGTATTAATGGAATCATTATATTTCATCAAATATAGAGGTGAAAAATGACATTAGTAGCTACAGTTAAAGAAAGAACAAACATTGATCTTCATAATGAATTGATCAAAAAAGCGGAGGATCTTATTCCTATCCTCAAGGAAAGATCAGAATCTGCCAATACAGATAGAAGAATCCCAAAAGAAACTATCCAAGATATGAAAGATGCCGGGTTTTTTAAAATTCTACAACCTAAGCAATACGGCGGATATGAACTAGACCCTCATACCTTTTCAGAGGTTCAATTAAGAGTTGCTCAGGGATGTATGTCTACTGCATGGGTTTTAGGTGTAGTTGGCATTCATCCGTTTCAATTGGCGCTATATGATGACAAGGCTCAGCAAGAGGTTTGGGGTGAAAATGATAATACCTTAGTATCATCTTCATATGCACCAATGGGGCAAGTTACTCCTGCTGATGGAGGGTTTAAATTCTCAGGTCATTGGCAATGGTCAAGTGGCTCCGAGCATTGTGATTGGGCCCTACTCGGCGGTTTAATCTTTCCACCTGAGGGAGGTGCACCAGAATATAGAACTTTTTTAATTCCAAAAAGCGATTATGAGATAAAAGATACCTGGTACTCAATGGGCTTAAAGGCAACAGGCAGCCAAGATATTCATGTTAATGATGTTTTTGTACCTGAATATCGTACTCACAAACAATCTGATGGTTTTAACCTCACCAACCCAGGTTATGCGGTAAACAAAAATGATTTATATAAAATACCCTGGGGTCAATTATTTGTGAGGGCTGTTTCTACTCCAGCAATAGGTGCTACAAAGAAAATGTTAGAACTATTCATTGAAGGCGCTAACAATAAAGCCTCTAGTGATCCTTCTAAATTGGCTGGAGATACACACACTCAATCAATTGTTGCCGAGGCATCTGCAAAACTTGATGCTATAGAAACTGTAATGTTTAGAAATTATGACTTAATGGTTGATCAAGCTGGTAATCAAGGCGGCATTCCTATAATTGATAGAGTTAAATTTAGATACGACGCTTCCTTGGTGATAGAGAAGTGTCTAGAGGTTGTTGATACTCTTTTTTCTAATGCTGGTGGTGGCGCAGTATTTGCAGGCAGTGATATTCAAAAAATATTTTTAGATGTTCATACATCTAGAGCGCATGTAGCTAATAACCCTGTCAGTTTTTCAAGAAACTATGGAGCCATGCAGCTTGGAGTTGAGAATACAGATTATTTCGTATAAATCTTAAAGATGGTAACCGCCATCAACCGGGATGCAATGGCCGGTTATATAGCCTCCTTTGCTTGACGCTAAGAACACTGCTGTGTCAGCAACCTCTTTAGGAAATCCAAATCTTTTAATTGCTAAAGTATTCATTACGGCTTCATGCCACGCGTCATCAAAGAAGGTATTATTTTCTTCTCTTAATCTGTGAAAGATTCCGGTATCTATTACCCCAAGGGCAATTGAATTTGCTCTGACTCCATTTTTCCCCTCTTCTTTTGCAATACCTTTTAAGACATGCTCAATCGTTGCCTTGGGAGCGACAGACAAAATATCTCCAGGAGGATACTTGAATAATCCTGCGGAACTGATAAAAACTATAGATCCTTCAGACTCACGCAAATAAGGTAATCCAAATTTTATTAAATTAAAAAAACCATTAATATCAGAATCAATAACTCCTTTCCATAAATCAATATCTATTTCATTGATAAATTTTTGGGGTATATCAAATCCAGCAGCATTCACAAGAGTATTAATAGAGCCATGGTCTTTTATTACTTTCTTAAAAGTTTCTTCTACAGATTTTGAGTTCCTGTTATCTAGTTGATAGATGCTTACATCAGCATTGATTTCATTTGCTGTATCAATCGCAGCTTGCTCATTTTTATAATAAGTTATGGCCACCTTGGCATTGGAGTTTGCAAATTCTTGAGCGCATAATGATCCAATGCCTCCACTTCCTCCAATAATTAGAACGCAACCTTTCTGGAAATTTGAATCTATCATTTAAAGCTTTTCTCAATCAATTGACCATCAGACAAGGCCTCTCCCAGCTGACTAGTAAATTGTACTGCATAGACTCCATTAATTGCGCGATGGTCATAACTTAAAGAAATTGGTAAAAAACTTCTGCCTTCAAACCCAGCTTTTGACGAGACAATCCCCTCATAACTCTTCGAAATTCCTAATATAGCTACTTCAGGAGGATTAATTATTGGTGTGAAAAATTTCCCACCAATTGATCCTAAAGAACTGATGCTAAAAGATGCTCCTTTCACATCAGCAATGCTTAATTTTCTTTTTTTTGCAGCCTCAGCTAATTCATTTATCTCTGATGAAATTTCTACAATTGATTTTGATTGCACATTTTTTATATTTGGCACAATTAAACCTTCAGGCGTATCTACAGCAATACCTAAATTAATATAATCTTTTAAAATAATATTTTCTAAGTTTGAATCTAAAGAGCTATTGAGTAATGGGAACTCATATAGGAGCTCAGTTGTAATTTTTGCAATAAAGGCTAAAGGAGATATTTTTACTTTATGCTTTTTGCATAATTGAGCTCTGGTTTCGAGCAATATTGTTAAATCGCATTCATCATGTTGAGTAACATGGGGGATATTGATCCAAGATGTATGAAGGTTAGCTAAAGAAGATTTCTGAAACTTAGAAAGCTTTTCTTTTTTGATTGAACCCCATTTTGAATAATCAATATTAGACTGCGTAAAGTCGAAGCTATTACTTTTGTTGCTAGAAGAAAGTTGATATTTTACAAATGCATGCAAATCCTTCTTTACTATTCTTTTCTTTGGGCCGCTTGCCGTAACAAGCGATAAATCTATGCCAAATTCTCTTGCAAGCTTTCTAACTGCAGGTCCTGCATAGATATTTTTATTATTTGAAATTGAAAAATTTTGTCCCTGCTCAATGATTGATGATCCCTCAGATTTAATTTCTTCAGCTTTTTCAGAGATAGTTTGATTATCCTTGGCTATTGGCTCTGTAATATTGTCTTTGTCATATTTTATTTCTTTCTCTGATGTTTCAATTTGCAAAAAAGGCGAACCTGAACTTACTACATCACCAACTGACACTTCAATAGAAATAACTGTGCCAACAACAGAGGCTGGAATTTCCATTGCAGCTTTATCAGACTCTAAAACAATAATTGGATCTTCGGAATCAACTTGATCGCCTGCTTTGGCACAAATCTCAATTACTTCTACATCCTCAGCCTCGCCTAAATCTGGAATATTAATAATCTCTTTAGTCATTAAACTTCCCAAGGATTTGGTTTGCTTGAGTTAACTTTTAGTTTTTTATATAAAGATGTAATTTCTTTTTTAGTTATATCTCCTTTTCTAAAAAGAGCGTAAATCGCCATTCGAGTTATATTATTTGCATCTACTTCAAAAAATTCTCGAAGCTTCTGTCTTGAATCACTTCTTCCATAACCATCAGTTCCAAGAGTGTAATAAGGCGCTTTAACAAAGCCTCTAATTTGCTCTGGGTAAGCCCTCATGTAATCAGTTACAGCAATTACAGGTTTATCTATACTTGGTAAACATTCCTCTACATAGGTTTTTTTTTGTTTAGCGGTTGGATTTAACTCATTGAAACGTTCTTTTTCCATTCCATCTTTTCTCAACATATTAAAGCTAGTAGCACTCCATACATCCGCACTTATCCCAAGTGATTCCAGTGCTTTCTGCGCTTTAATTGATTCATTTAAAATTGATCCAGAGCCAATTAATGTAACTTGAGGATCACTCTGATCAATGAGCTTATATAGACCTTTTATGATTCCCTCCTCAGAATCTTTTGGTTGACATGGTTGTACATAATTTTCATTTGTAACAGTTATGTAGTAGTAGTAATTTTCTAAATCTACAAACATTTTTTTAATTCCATCTTTAAAAATTACTGCTAATTCATATGCATAAGCTGGATCATATGATCGACAATTAGGAATTGTTGAAGAAAAAATATGGCTATGCCCATCTTGATGCTGCAACCCCTCACCATTTAAGGTTGTTCTTCCCGACGTTGCCCCAATTAAGAATCCTTTTGCTTGTGAATCACCGGCTGCCCATGCAAGATCATGGATACGTTGAAAACCAAACATTGAATAAAATAAATAAATAGGAATCATAGGGATGTTATAGTTTGAATATGCCGTTGCTAAAGCAATCCAAGCAGAAAATGCCCCAGCTTCATTTATGCCTTCTTCAAGCATGACCCCATCTTTAGATTCCTTATACCACATGACTTGATCAGCATCTTCAGGCTTATATTTTTGACCCTCCGAAGAATAAATACCTATTTGTCTGAAGAGCCCTTCCATACCAAAAGTTCTTGCCTCATCAGGCACAATGGGAACAATTCTCTCTCCAATATTTTTATCTTTTATAATATCTGTCATCATTCTTACAAAAGACATAGTGGAAGAAATTTCTTTATCCTCAAAACCAAGAGTATATTTTTGAAAAATTGATTCAGAAGGTAGCAATAGTTTTTGGGTGTGGCTCCGTCTTCTAGGTATTGGACCACCTAAGCCTTGTCTAGTTTTTAACAAATATTGTATTTCAGGCGAATCTTTTGGCGGCCTCACGTAAGGTAAATTTTCAATATCTTTATCTGAAACTGGAATATCAAATTTATCTCTAAATGATTTAATATTATCTAAAGTTAATTTTTTTACTTGGTGAGTAGTATTATCTGCCTCTCGTGATCCGGTCCCATAACCTTTAGTTGTTAAAGCAAGAATTACCGTTGGAGCACCTTTTGTATTTACTGCCTTATGATAAGCTGCATAAACTTTATAGGGATCATGCCCTCCTCTGTTTAATTTATAAATGTCTTCATCCGTAAGATCATCAACCATTTCTAAAACATCAGGATCTTGTCCAAAAAATTTTTCTCTCGTATAGGCTCCACCTTTTGCTTTAAAATTTTGAAGCTCTCCATCAACAACGGCATCCATTAGCTCTTGAAGTTTTCCCTCCTTATCTCTTGCAAATATTGGATCCCATAATCTTCCCCAAATAACCTTGATTACATTCCAACCAGAACCTCTAAACTCCCTTTCAAGTTCATGAATAATTTTATTGTTGCCTCTAACAGGACCGTCTAACCTTTGTAAATTACAATTTATAACAAAAATTAAATTTTCTAATTTCTCCCTACCAGCTAAACCAATTGCACCTTTAGATTCTGGCTCATCCATTTCACCATCTCCACAGAAAACCCAAACCTTTCTGTTGTTTCTAGGCGCAAGACCTCTAGATGAAAGGTATCTCATAATATTAGCTTGATAGATCCCCATTATTGGGCCTAAACCCATTGAGACTGTTGGGAATTGCCAATAATTAGGCATAAGCCAAGGATGAGGATATGATGAGATGCCAGGTTTATCGACCTCACGCCTAAAATTATCTAAATCGTCCTCAGATAAATAACCCTCTAAGAAACTACGAGCATATATACCTGGTGAGGAATGGCCTTGGAAGTATATTAAATCCTCTTGATTATTTTCTGAACCTTGAAAAAAATAATTAAATCCAATGTCATATAAAGTTGCTGATGAAGAAAAAGTTGCAATGTGGCCGCCCAAATCATCTGATGACTTATTGGCACGAAGAACCATAACTAAAGCATTCCATCTAATAAGAGATCTAATCTTACGCTCCATAAATAGATCTCCAGGCATTTTTGCTTCCTCGTTTACAGGAATTGAATTTCTAAAGGGGGTAGTTAAGTTGTAATTTGGAATAGTTCCTGATTCAGTTAATTTTGATGCAAGTTTGCCTAAGATAAAGGATGCTCTATCATTTCCTTCCTCATCAATAATATTTTGCAAAGCATCTAGCCATTCTTTAAGTTCAGGATCATTAGCGGCAATATTATCTATAGGATGGTTTTTCAAAATTTATTTCTTTTTCAATGTGACAACGCTGTCATTATATATCGATTAGTTTAAAGTTGTTATTATATTGCTTCTAAAACATTTCACCAAAAGGTAAATAATTATGCGTTTTTCATACCATCCATCAATGTGCGATCCTTCATTTTACTTGGAGCTTGGTAAGGCGGCCGAAGCTGCTGGTTTTGATGCAATCACATTTCCAGACAGTATATGTTATCCAAAAGAATGTGACTCAACCTATCCTTATAATGATGATGGAAGCAGGGAGTTTCTGGATGGTGTTCCCTTTTTGGAACCATTCTCTATTATTCCTGCTATTGCAGCTGTCACTGAAAAGCTAGAATTTTCAACGTCTGTATATAAGCTTGCACCAAGACAAGCTGTAACAACAGCTAAATTTGTTACAACGCTTGGTGTTATGACAAATAATAGATTTCATTTTGGAGTTGGAGTAAGTCCTTGGTATGAGGATTTCCTTGCCACAGGAGAAAGATGGGAGAAGCGAGGGAAAAGAATGGATGAGCAAATTGATATTCTCAAAGGCTTGATGAATGGAGAATACTTTTCTTACAAAGGAGAGTTTTACGACATTCCTGAGCTCAAACTTTGTCCTACGCCGACAAAACCAGTTCCAATATTAATCGGGGGACATTCAAAACTTGCTTTAAAAAGAGCAGCAAGAGTTGGAGATGGATGGATAAGTGCTGGTTTAAGCTTAGAAGAAACTAAAATTCTTATAGATCAGATTAATAATTTCAGGGGTGAGTTTGGAACACTGGATCATCCAAATTATCAATTCCAGGTAATGGGAGAAGCAGCATATTCACCAGATGGAATTAAAAAACTTGAAGAACTAGGCGCCACTGAAGTCATTGTTGCTTTTAGAAATACCTATGAAGGTGGACCGGATGAAAGAACTCTTGATGGAATGGTTGCCGAGATCAATTGGTATGCTGAAGAGGTAATCAATAAATCCAATTAAAATGGTCGGGATGGCCGGATTTGAACCGGCGACCACCTCACCCCCAGCGAGGTGCGCTACCAGACTGCGCTACATCCCGAAAACCTTAGATTCTTTTTCTAAAAACTTTACAGATAATAATTTTAAATATATAAACAAATTCTTTTATCGATATGAATGTTAGCTCTGAGAAAAAGGATTTTAGCTGAAGATTCTTTATTAATATAAATAAATATCTTGCTTTCATTTTGCATATTCCCATCAAAGCAAAATTATTATTTTTTGAGTGAGGTCTAAGGATATTGATAATTTCAAGAAAATATTGGCCATTATTTTTGTTTTGACTTGATAGGCTTTGTTGATGGTAGCTTATCGTTGTTAAAGTTTCATTTACATAAGAGAAATTAGTTATTTTTGAGCATTTAATAAGAAAATCTAGATCATGAAACGATGGGTATAATTCATTAAATTTTTTTATATGATCAAATATATCTCTTTTAAATAACACAGATGACCAAGGAATAGACAGATCAAGACTTAACAAATTTTCAAGAGTGTTTTTTGAACTAAAATTTTTTTTTGGCAACTCATATACTTGATCCTCTTCACGGATATTGCAATGTGAAAATATTAATCCAGGACTTAAAGACTCATCAACGATAAGTTGATTTATTTGAATTGATAGCTTGTTAACATCCCAACTATCATCGGTATCTAAAATAGCTATCCATTCTCCAGACAAAAATTGAATAGCGTTATTTCTTGCCTCGACAAGATTTTTTTTATTTTTACATTCATAGTATTTAAATCTTTTATCTGAATATGATAGAAAAATTTTTTTTGAATTATCTGTTGATGCATTGTTATAAAAAATAAGCTCCCAGTTCTTATATGTTTGATTCAGTACTGATGCAAGTGCTCTATCCAGAAATAGCTCTCCATTATGACAATTCATTAAAATAGAAACCTTGGGGCTTGTCATTATAATTTTTTCATATAATTTACGACTTTGAGAAGCCCTTCTTCTATTGTAATTTTGGGTTCCCAATTTAACGAAGATTTTACATAGTCTAATTCAGCGTATAAATTTTTGTTTTCTTTCTTTGGTATTCGCTTTGATCCAAAAATTGGATTTCCGCCATTGCAAATCTTTTGAATGAGATCTACAACTTCTTTAATTGAGATTGGATTGCCTGAAGTAACATTAAAAATCCTTCCATTCATGGCGTTTGATGAAAAAATAGAGCAAAAAACTATTTCAATAAAATCATCTATATATATAAAATCTTTTATTTGCTTGCCATCTGTAATATGAAAATTATTTTTGTTAAGGCAATTCTTCACAGCATAAGGTACGAATCTATCCATTTTTTGGCCTGGTCCATAGATTAAGAAGGGTCTTAAAACTATGGCAGGAAAATCAATATTTCTTACAAGCATTTGAATAAAATGTGTGGAAGCAGATTTTGCAAATCCATAAGGAGTGGATGGTGACTCTCTTTGACCTTCTGTTTGAGGGGCAATATTTTGGCCATATTCATCGCTTGAACCAATTTGTATAAACTTTTTAAACTTTTTATTTTTTATGCTATCTATTATATTAAATAAGACAAATAGTTGATTCTTAATGATATTTGGGCCATTTACTAAATAATCTGAGTGATCAATATAACCAGAACAATTAATTATAAAATCATAATTATTTTTTTTAATCTCATCACAGGGCCCTTTTTCAAAATCATGCTTAATTTGAGTTAAATTTTCGTTAGTTTTGCCAATTTGAGATGAAGCAGTGCTAACAACAGTTACTTTAGAATTAAATTCTAAAAATGCTTTTGTTAAACTAGTTCCAATAAAACCAGATCCACCCAATATTAATACTTTTGCATTTGAAAGACTTAACTCTAAGTCCATGGTGAGATACCTTGAGCTAATAAGTCATCTAAAAAATCTTTGTCCCGTTGAGTATCCATGCAGTGCCAAAAGCCTTCATGCAAAAATGCCGAGAGCTCATTTAGGTTTGCTGCTTTTTCTAAAGGTTCTTTTTCTAGAATTGTTGAATCATCCTTAATGAATTGAAGGAATGAAGGTTCGATAACAAAAAAGCCTCCATTGATCCATCCTTGTTGCAATTGAGGTTTTTCTTTAAACGTAATTACATCGCCCTCTTTGTCCAGGGTTAATTCACCAAACCTTGCGATAGGATGAACTGCTGATACGGTTACTAGTTTCTTTTTTTTCTTATGTCTTTTAATAAGAGCATTTATGTCAATATTGGAAAGGCCGTCTCCATAGGTCATTAAAAATGATTCATTGCCAACAAGACGCTTGAGTCGCTTTAGTCTACCTCCTGTCATAGTTTCTTTTCCGGTTTCAACAAGAGTAACGTTGATATCTAAATCAGGAATAGCCAATGAAACCTCTTCTTTAAGAATTAATTCCTCTGCTTTTTTGAAATGAATCTTGGAAAGATCTATGAAAAACTTTTTAATTATTTCACCCTTGTAACCCAATGCTATATAAAAATCTCTTAGGCCATATTTTTTATATGATTCAATTATGTGTAATAGAATTGGCTTATTACCTATTGGCACCATTGGTTTAGGTATTTTTTTTGTATACTCTGATAAACGAGTACCTAGCCCACCAGCAAGGATTACAACTTTCATTTCTTAGACCACTATTTCCTTAAATTTATATTCTAATTCTCCATGCTCACAATTCCTAACTTCATTTTTGTCGTGATGAAAATCAGCAAAATTGCAAAGAATATTATTTTTTCGCCCAACTCCCTGAAAACCAAACCAGATGCCTGGTGGAATTTTGATACGAAAAAAAGGATTTTGAGATAATATAAATTCATCAATCTCATCTAAAGTTGAAGAATCTTTTCTTTTATCAATTAAGACTAGTTTGACGCTGCCATGGATAGCCAACAGGTTAACAGTCATTTTTGTGTGTAACTTCCAGGCTCTAAAAGCGTTTTTACTAATTGATGAAAAATATACCTCTTTTAGATCAATTTCTGGATCTTTTAATGTATGAAATGCATGCAATATTTTACCTTTGTCTGCTGGAATTATATCTAAATTTTTTGTTATGACCCCATCAATCATTTTTTAATTTCTCAAGATATTGGTTAATTTGCAGATGAGAAAAGTCAGAGATTTTAATTCCGGAGTGAGAGTAAAAATTCATATACCAGGCAGATGTCCATTCTATGACCTCATTTAAAGTAAGAACAGTTTGCCAATTAAGCACTTTTTTTGCCTTTTTGCTGTCAAGTGATAATAATTTTGATTCAAAAAAGTCTTCTTCTGTTTCTTTCTTCCAAGAAAAATCTTTTAAGTATTCTTGCAAATACTGAGCTAAATCTTCTACCTTTGCACTTTCATTGATCGATGGCCCAAAGTTAAACACACTATTATTTGGAATTAATTTTTCATGGAGATGTTCAGCAAGTGTTATATATCCGTTTAAAGGATCTAATACATGTTGCCAAGGTCTAGTTGATTTTGGATTTCTAATTGGAAGTGTTTGATTGCTTCTCCATGCACGTATTGCATCAGGAATCAATCTATCATCTGACCAATCACCTCCTCCAATTACATTGCCTGCTCTTGCAACCCCCAATCTAACTCTTTCTGAGGAAGAAAAAAATGATTCTGCATAACTATTAATAATTAACTCAGCTGCCCCCTTTGAGCCGCTATATGGATCTATGCCTCCTATAATATCTCCTTCATGATATCCCCTATTAATTTCTAAATTTTTATATGATTTGTCACTTGTTATTAAAACAACAGTGCACGGGAATTCGCTTACCCTAAGAGCTTCTAATAAATTGAGTGTTCCAATAGTATTAGATGAAAATGTCTGAAAAGGGTCTTTATATGAAGTTGACACAATAGCCTGAGCTGCTAAATGAAAGATAAATCTAGGGTTATATCTTTGAATAGCTGACTTAAATGTATTTTTTTCTTCAATATTTGCCCTGAGATCATAGCTAAAAATATTTTTAATGTGGTCATAATGAGATGGTGTGGTCAAGGCATCGTTGGAAAGCCCAACTATGTTGGCTCCCAAGTTTTTAAGCATAATTGAAAGCCAGCTCCCCTTGAAACCTGTGTGGCCAGTAATTAAAACGGTTTGATCCTTAAATAAATTTCTCATTTATAAAAAGTTATTAAGCAAAGAAGGCTGAAACATTCTCAGCATTAGGCTCACAAAAATATTCGTCTGCTTTAATTTCATGATTGTAAATATTTTCTTCATTTTTTTTATATTGATTAATGCAATCCATCAATTCTTCTGAGTTAGCACATACTGAATATAATTCTTTTGGAGCATTTTCGGGCATAAGATTGATATATGGAAACTTATTAGGGTGCAGGTTAATAACAGGAACCTTGTGTATTATAGATTCAATGGCAACACTTGATCCTCCTGTAATTACAACATATGACTGTTCCAAAAGCACCGAGATTGGCGAATTATTATCAATCTTTACTTTGGGGTGAACTATCTTTTTAAAGTCCTCTATCATATTGAGTGCTGGATGCGATTTTATAATCACGCCCTCACTAGCTAATTTCTTCTCAGCGCTTACAATCATACTAATTATATTTATTGCCTGATCATAGTATGCAGGAAGTATTATTAATATTTTTTTATTTCCATCGCTTTTATACACATTTGGTCGCTCAAAGATGTGTTGAAATCTTAACGCTGGAGCTAAAACTGTTGACTGCAAGTTAGAAATTCTTTGTGGCAAATTTAGAAAAATATTACCCATTACTCCTATTAATGATGGGATAGTGCCGGCTTTAATTTCTCCATCAGATGGAGATAGTTCAAATGCATATTCATTTGGAACAAAGGCCATGTATCCTTTAGATAAATGTTTTCCAAAAAATTTATTTATTCCAAAGTTCGCGCCTTTATCCATTGAAGTATTTTCCCACCAATCTATGTATGCATCCAAATCATATCCCTGAGTCTTTAATTTCTTTATAAAAAAATAATTTAATAAGCCCTCTGCCGATAAACTGCTAAAGGTTTCGCTAGACAGAGATTCATTTAATAAAGGTGTTAAGTTGCATTCGTAATTATAAAAAAATATATTTACATCCTCGCAAGATATTCTCTTAATTCTCCTTAAATAAAACGAAGCTCTTAAGATTTCACTGAATGATAAAAGCAGCTCTTTATAGAAATATTCATCCTTTAATAAATGAAGGTTCTTCAAAAACTGCATTATTTTTAATACTCTAAAATTAATAATTGTTGGGACGAAGATAAGTTCAGCCGATTGTTTGTTCCAAAAAGTATTGATTTTAGGGTAATACCTATCTTGGATACCATCTGGGGCAATAAATGTTTCGGCTATAACGTAATTTTTCAAGGTTGAGGGTTTAGAAAATTTAATTTTTATAAAAAGAGCTTGAAAAATCTTATTTAACAAAAAATTTATAGGCCTAAAAAAATTGGTGATTATATGTTTTAAGTCAGTTTTTTGAATTTCAATTTTAATATCTATGTTGCTCATATCAAGAGAATTAAGAATAATCGATTTTAAAACTGGGTCTGGTAAGATAATTTTAGATGGAAGTCTATCGTCTTTATGAAGAAAGAATATGAGCTTTATAATGCAATAATTTCTGTAAAGTGAACTTTGTAATTCTCTTCTTGAGGCAGAAGAGCTAATCCACCAGTAAATATTATCCGAATTTGTTATTGCACAACTTTGGTCCAAAAGCTTCGAAAAATCTATAAAGCTATCCTTATAAATTAAATGAAAATCATCACTAAACTCACTCGAAAAAAAATTTTCTTCTTTGGTAAAGTCAAAAACTTTTTTCATGGCTCTATGCTTTAAATGAATTATTTTTATACAAAGGAAATAAGCTATCTTCTTTCATCATTTCATCAACCAACCTTAGATCCTCAGGAGTATCAACGCTTATTGCAGAACTATCTATGATTTCACATCCGATTTTATATTCATTTTCAATCAGCCTCATGTATTCGATAGATTCTAGAATTTCACCTTCCGTCTGATCTAGCTTACAAAATTTCAATAACATATTTTTTCTAAATGAAACCAAATGATAGGCCTTCAAAGAAGCTTCATTCAACTGAGTTGATATATCTGATCGTGAAAAGTGAATAATTTCATTTTTTGAATTTAAAGAAACTTTTATGTCAGATGGATTATTCTTTTTAGTATAGTTAGTTGCTAGCATTGATACTTCTAAATCTTTTTTTTTCATGAGAATCTTTGCTGAGCGATTTATATCTTCGGGCCTAACTAATGCCTCATCACCCTGAATATTTACTATAATTTCAGCATCTAAATCGATAACTGCCTCGCCCAGTCTATCAGAGCCAGTCTCATGGTTTGGTGATGTCATAATGACTTTGCAATTGCATGCCTTACCAACATTTGCTATGTCCTCTGAATCTGTTACTAAATAAAGTTCATCTAAAATTGTGCTTAATTTTGCACGATGAATTACATGAGCAATTAATGGCATTCCACATATTTTTGTTAATGCTTTTCTTGGCAGTCTTTTCGAGTTGAGCCTGGAGGGGATCATTCCAATAATTTTCATTGTTATTTAATTTGTATTTATTTCAGAAAAATTATTTATTTTTATGACACTATCGTTCTTAAGATAACTTTTATAATTAACCCATTCAGAATCTTCTTCAATAAAAACAAAGTCACCATTCAATTTTTTTGAAAGCATATAGTCCGAAACTGAATCTCCAAAAACTAAACATTGTGGGTTTGTTAAGTCATTTTTAGAAATATATTCATAAACAATTTCTTCCTTCGATTTTGGACTTCCACCAATGTAGTCAAAATATTTACTTAATTTCAGACTCTCCAATAATGCTCTAAGCTCACTCTCTTCCGAACCTGATGAGACAATCACTTTTAAATCAATCCTGGAAAGCATTATTAGAAAATTTTCAACACCTGGAATTAATTTAACATTTTTTAATCTAGTTGAAGATAGCTGAGAAAAAAGATTCAGCGCTTCATCAAGTTCTGCGGTGTAGTTTTTAAGTTTAAGCACTTGCTTAAAAAAATATTTAAACTTTATGAACCTAGAGACGCCACCATTTGATTGATGAAATTTAATTAATTTCTGCACTTCCTCTTCATCGTATTTAAATAATGAATCCCTGAATATTTCAGATTTAATACTATTGGATTTAATTAGAGTCCCATCACAATCAAATACCAGAAGATTATATTGATCTAACTCTAAGTTAAGTTTATTGCTCAAAACTTTTTAAAGCTGATTGTGAAGACGGGGTTAATAAAGTTGGTTTAAGAGAATTTTTTTTAGAGAAGTATTTGATAAATATTTTATTGTTTTCATGGTACCTAAGATCATTTTGAGAATAACCATCGAAACCTGCTAAAAACAAAGATTTTGGATTCGTCTGCTCAATAAATAAAAGTGAGTATGACAAAACTTCCTTCCAATGAGATATGCAGCCCCTTTTGAAGCTCCTAAAATGATCTTGTTTAATTGCCATTCCATAATCAAGAATTTCATTAGATTGAAGTTTCGATTGGATAATTGGGGAAAAGCAGGATTGAGGCATAATGATCGGACATTTAAACTGAGGATAGATGTCAGCATCTAAAAGGACTCTATCCACATTCGATGCTATGACTGCATCAATATATTTTTTATCAAGAATTTGGTTAACATTTAAAGAAATAACAAAAGGCTTTTCTTTTTCAATAAATTCTTTAATTTGTTCTTCATATTTCTTTAACTTTGGCCCTGACCCAATTAGCAAAACTTTTTTTCCAGCTAAAAAACCTTCAGCACTCCAACACCCTTGATGTTCCTTATTATGAAAATATGTCAATTTAGTCATATTTTCCTCGTTGTAAGATGTGCTTTCTATTTCTTTTAATGTATCTAAAGTGCGGAGAACCTGATCTTTTGAGTAACGTTTATCTGAAAGCATTCTCTGCACATAAGTTGGATGCACATTTTCTTGAGAAGCTATTTGATAAAAGATATTGGGGCCCCATTTAAATTTTTCTCTCAATTTATTAAACTTTGTCAAAACATTCAGCATTGAGCTAGACTCATAAAAACCTCCTGACTGAAATAAAAGATTTTCTGTTTGAGCATTTCCCGCCCCTCTGCCCATACCAAGAATTGTACTATCGCAAAACTGGCATCCGTGATTTATTGCGGTTATTGCATTTGAGAGAGCTAAGTTTTGATTATTATGAGCATGAAACCCAATATCTCCTTTCCAACCTATTTTTAAGTACTTGCAAAATTCTTGAACTGACTTTGAGTTCATAGAACCCAAAGAATCTGCGAAATATAAGACATCTACCTTATTCCATTGTTGAATGATCTTAGCAGTCTCTATTATCTCATCCGAAGTTCTAAGATTAGCTTGCATTAGATTTAACATTACTTTGTAGCCCATGCCATATAATTCATCAACAAGCGCCTTTGATTCCGGAGCGCGCAAAAAATCTATAGCTATTCTTACAAAATTAATTTTAGATATCTTAGAATTTACAAAATTTTTCTTTATAGAATGGTGAGAATTTGGATGATCAAGGTATTCACTCCCATTGATCATTACTCCGAGATTTTTATTGTCAGGGAATTCTATTGAATTTATTAATTCCTCAGACGAGAATGCAAAAGGACCAAGCTCATTATTTGCAGCTAGAAATCTAAAACCTAGTTCAATATGAGATATTGACGATGATGATAAGGCTTTTAAGTAACTTGAAACTAGGTCATTGCTAAAATTCCAAGAATTATAGTAACCACCATCTCTTAACGTGCAATCTAAAATATTTACTTTCATTGGATGTAGTTAATTAATATGATCTGAAGGATTTCTAATGTCTTTGTTCTAAATAAATATATATTTTAAATAAACTTTAAGAATTATATATGAATTATTTATAATAAAGTTGTTGCAAATATTAGTAAAACAAGCAAAAATGCTTCTTTTTAGGTATTACTAAAAGTATTACAGCTTAAATAGTGTGTATATAAATTAACTATTTTTTACTCATTTAAGTTTGTAAGATACTAATTAAATGGTAATATTGTTTTAATCTAACTGAGTTTATTAACAGGATATAGAGAAATGGCAAAATTAAAAAACAAATTTAACTACCTTCTAGCAGGATTATTTTCAATACTTAATGTTGCAACAATATCAGAGCTACAAGCTGCTGATGCTGAAGATAGTCCAAAAGCTGCTGGTGATAAAGCTCAAGAAAGTTCATCGGGAAGCCTGAGTGCTGGCGCTATTGCTGCTGCTGTAGCTGCTGCTGCTGCTATTGCTGCTGCCGCTGATTCTGGTTCAGGTGGATCTGCTGCTCCTGTACCGACACCTGCACCGACACCTGCACCGACACCTGCACCGACACCTGCACCTACACCTGCACCGACACCTGCACCGACACCTGCACCGACACCTGCGCCAACACCTGCGCCAACACCTGCACCTACACCTGCACCTACATCTATTGAGGAGTATGTTGTTGAAACTATTGTTGAAGACACTGTATCATCAGGAACAGTTACTAACACTACTACACAGTCTGCCATTACTGTAAATGGAGCAACCTCAACCAGAGAGGCGCAAGCTCTTGTAACTGGTACTGTTACAGCTACTAGGACAACAGCAGGAACTGAAACTTATACTGCTACATCTACCGTAGCTGCTGATGATGTATTCGGCGCCAGTGATGCTGTTGACAGTGGCGATGTTGATGCTAATAACGATACTATCTATATTGTTGATCAGTTTAGAGATACTACTGAAACTGAGGAATATACAGATACTATTGTCCTTCAGGAGCAAGTCATAGAAACCGTTACTGAGCAACTTGAAGGAACTACTGAAGTTACAATTGAAATACCAGCTGAAGTTGACGTAACCTCTACATCACTTGTTACAAGTACAGCAACTAGAACTAAGTAATTCCTATCTTAAATTTGAAAAGCCAGCACTTGCTGGCTTTTTTTATTTGTAATAAAAATCAATTTCAATCTTTGGTAATCTTGGATGAATTGATTGAATTGATCTGACAATTCTTCCATTTGAATCATTGATAAAATAAAAATTTTTGAAATTTTTATTAAGACTTGGTATAAAGACTGATTCAGTTATTAAGCTTCTATTGAATGCATATTGAGACTTGTGCTCCACAATTGCTGAAGGATTGGTTAAGTTAACTAAGAAACTATATTGCTTATTAGTCATATAACTAGATTCAATCAAATCATCAATATTTAGAATATTAATGTTATTTATCAAACCCTCGGTTTTAATAATTTTTCCGTTATAGGTAAAAATTTTTTCATTCGATGCTGAGACCCACTCAAAAATACCATCATTAACATATGCTAGAGTTAAAATAGCTATACCAGATCTACCCATTTTAAATTTTGCAAATGAATACTCTCTTTCAGCTATAAACTCATCTGTAATTTCTATATCATCTATGCCAACTAGAGCTGTTTTTATTAAAGGCAAGGTATCTGAATATGATATGTACGAGCAAGAGCTTAGAACGAGTCCTACAAGGGCCAATTTTTTAATCATAAAGGTCGCTCCAATCTCTTGTTAGATTTATCTGATGTGCTGCTTCAGTTACTGAATATAGGTTGTGAGTATGGTTTAAGACTGCAGCACCATCTCTAGTAACAGGCCTCAAACCAAATCCAGCATGCCCTCTTGAGTAATTTGAGAAAAAGGCCTCGATCGGAATCCAAAAATAGAAACCTTTATCAAAACTTCCCTCTCCAAACTCAAACTCACTAATATCAGTCCTTGCAAAAAATATACCAGCCCTCATACCGCTTTGAAATCTTCTTGAAATATCAATTTTTATTCCGGAGTCTTTAGCTAAAAATCTACCTCCTTTTAGAAGCATTAATACCTGTGATTTAGGCTCTGTTAAATAAAAAGTTATGTGGCCAGTTAATGTTTTATAATCTCTAAAGGAAAACATTTGATCATAATCTCTTTGCTGGACATGCCATAATTCAGCGCCAACTGCATAATTTTTAGCAAACGGTCGAAATAGTATCTCCCCACCAATTCCACCAAACATGCTTTCTAAGATACCTCCAGAGATTTTTGTATATATATCATCAGAAAAATTATTGAACCAGTTGAATTGAAGTGTTTCAATATTGTATTTTTCACTTTCCTTAAGATAATTCACAATCTCTGTTCTAACGTGAGGGAGTACACTGTCTGAAGCAAGCTTTAAACCATCAAATGTATTATATATCCCTATGGACCCAGTGGAGATGATAGTAAAGTCAGGTCTTAAAATTAACTCAGAATGCAATGAGAGTCGAAGATCTCCAAAATAAAAACCATCAGGGCCACCAATCTGAGATCTAACCGAAGGTGATATTTTCCAGTAATGCATTGGAAGCTTTGACTTTGGCTTAAAATCAAATTCTTCTTTTGTAAAAGTAGCTGAATTAAGCTGGATATTTCTTTGAGCAAGTTGATAAAATTTATTATCTAAGTTTCTATTAAACGATTCTCGATCAATAACAATTTCATGCATGCCCATAGAGGCATTAATAGTTGTAAGTTTAAATTCTTTGACTTCATCAGGCATCGTTTCATTCAAAGCTCTAGTAACTCTTCCTGTCGCTCTGATATAACTTGAATGCTTTCCTTGCGAATACGCAACTGACAGAGAGTCATCCTTTAAAGTAGCTGCTTGTAAATATAATCTTTTCTCATTTAAAACTCTCAAAGCAGTCCTATAAATAAAATCTTTATTTCCAGAACTTACTTCCTTAAAAGCTGATGCATTTTTTATGGGAGTATAGGTGTCATTTTTTTTAATAACAGGATCTTTATCTTTAAAACCTATAGCAATTGAAAAACCAAAATTAAAAGTATTTCCTTTTGTATAACCTGCCTTTAATTGAATAGAATTGCTTATTGGGTATACGACACCAAAATTAAATTTAGAAGAAGCAGGTCTTTGTGGTCTAAATGCCAGCTCATAGTTTCCATAGCCAGGCCTGAATCCCTCCTCAGAATAATCAGTTCCATCATATTCAATCTTAAATCTCAAACCGTGAAAATTTGGTAAAAATAATTCAGCACCTCCAAATAATCCTGCGGGACCGCTAAAGTATTTTCCAGGGCTTAACTCGCCACCCATAGTATCTTTATTTAATGTTCTAGATTCGAAACTATCAGAGATGTATGTAAAGGGGTTTTTTATCTTTGATTCAGAGAGACCACCCCAACCCATTCCAAATGTAAAATCAATATTTTTATAAAACTTTGAGGCAACTATGTATTCTGCGCTAAAAATACCACTTCCAGCTATGTCCCTAAAACCAATAGAAATTTGTGGCAAAAGCTCTGATTCCTTTAAAAGTCTAAATTTTGCATCAAAACTTTTGTCCTTGTATGTTTGATTTCCACTAAAAGATTCAACATTACTATACAAAGCATTATTAACATCAACGTATTGATAAGAAGCCTCAAACCACGAAAAAGGATAAGCGATTAATGAACCACGAAGATATGGATCATTGTGAGACCAAGAAAATCCTAATGTACCCTCTTCATGCATTCTGGCTGATGGCATCTGAAGCAATCCAAGAGTGCCATAATTCGAATAACTTGGTTTACTATACGGATAAATATAATCATTAATATCTGATTTTATGCCTTCTGAAAAAACTATAAAAAAAAGAAGTAGCTTCTTGGTTACTTTAGGCATCAATACTTTATATGCAACATAAGCTAGTATTTATGTATCATTTGACCAAAAACAAAAACTTGCCGCTTAATTATTGTTTATTGAATTCAATGATGCCAAAGAAATAGCCAAGCTACTTAATATGGGTGCGAAAGTTGCTGCAAACTTAAGACCCTCTATTCTACCAATATCTCGTGAGGCATATACGACAGAACCAGGATAAATCTGAACATTTTCTTTAAAAGGTTTAAAGAATGACAACTTATGTAGATGTGTTTTTCCATCAGGATCAATAATGATTAGATGCTTAGTTGAAGTATCTTTCAAACCACCAGCATTCTTTATGTATTGATGGAGATCGAGTTCAGAATTGAATTGAGTAGAGCCTGGTTGGTTAAATTCTCCAAAAAGATAAACTTGATTTAATAGAGGAGGTACTCTAATTATATCTCCATCCTCTAACACTGCATCTAATGAGGGATCATTCATAATTCGACTGAGCTCAAATTCAGCAACAACTCTTCCCTTTGGTCTATAATTTTTTAATTCTTCTAGTAATAATGAAAGAGAGCCTGAGGTTGCCCCAACCTCTTGAGGATTAGAAACAATAAAATTCAAAGTATCTCTGTAAATTCTCTCATTGAAATTAGATTCAAGATCCTTAGCAGACTCTCGTAATAATGAGCTACCATAAGGGTAGGCTGATCGTTTGTAACCCCCAGCTCTTTCTATAACAGAAGAGAGCCTTTCTCCATCAGAAATATTAAATGTTCCAGGATTTGTAACCATCCCAATAATCTGAATAGTTTTTACTGGTTCTTGATAAGAACTATAGAAAGGAAGAGTAATTGTATCTCTAGGCTGGAGTTTTATTTTATTAGAATTTCTGATGTCTATTTTTTGTTCTTCAATTTTGCCATTCACAAATCTACTAAGTAAAACATCCTCTCCAATGAAATAGGGAGAAATATCACCAGCAAATTTTATTGCATCATAAATACTTTCTTTTGGAAGCATTTCATATAACGCTTGGCGAGACACGCCGCCTGAAACAGGCACCTCAAAGCTCTTAGGCTTAACAAAAATTATATCTCCTGATCTTAGTTGAGAGTTAAAAGGCTGTAGACCAAAAGCCATAACATCATAAAGATCTAGCGTTGAAATAACCTTATTATCTCTTTTATGTTCAATTTTTCTAAATGATCCATTCTTGGATATTCCCCCCGCAACATTCAGAGCGTGCAAAATATTGGATGATCCGCTTAAAGTGTATAAGCCAGGGCTAGACACTTCCCCAAGCAAAAAAACTTGTACATCTCTTAATCCTGAGAGAGTAGTTGAGGTTTTCACACCAATAGCAGTAGTGTTCATGGTTGCTTGAATAGCTTCTGCTGCCTTATCCAAGGACAATCCTCTAACATAAACTTTGGTTAACTTATTAACCAAAATGGAGCCATCACGCTGAACCATTGAGATACTTTCAGCATTAATTGATCCTGTTGCAAGAACTGTTAGCTGATCTCCATAGTCGAGCACATAATCATCTGAGATATTGGGGAGATTGATTGGTGAAAAAGAGGACTGAATAGAGCTAAAAAAATCCTCTCCAAATCTAGGCAACTTAATGTTGCCCGCATTTCCTTCTATTGCAAGCTTGAGACTGTCAACTTGATTTTGAATTTTTTTTAGAATAGCTTTATTAGCTTCTATGGAAGTATTCCCACGAAATAAGACCTCAACATCTTCTTGATCTTGCAGATCTTTTTCTAATTTTTTAGCCACATCATCTGGGAGCGAATCAAGAAAAGATTGATCTAATTCTTGAGAATTAATATCAATTGAAGTGATTGAAAATAAAATTAGGGTTAGAATAAACTTAGTGTTTTTTAACATGATAAAATCCATTATTGATAGAGGAATTATATCTTAATTAAGACGTCAAAATACAGATAGAGCCTTATGAATTCTTGGTTTAATTATTCAAAATCTTTAGCTTTGATTTCCATAATAATTCAGTTTGCTTGGCTATTTCTTCTTGAGAAAAATGCTTTTTAACTAATCTTCTACCTTCAGCACCCATGTCCTCTCTTAAATGGTTGCATGATAAAAGTTTTTTAATTGCGTTTGATAAACCAATAATATTTCTAAACTCAATCAAAAAGCCATTTACCTCATCAATCACTACTTCTCTGCAACCGGGAACATCGTATGTGACTATTGCTTTTCCACAGCTAGCTGCCTCTAATAAAGCTTTAGGCAAGCCCTCTCGAAATGATGGAAGGCAAACCAAAGATGATCTTTGAAAGGCGCCAGCCATATTATCAATATGGCCCCATAGTTCTATAATCTTAGAATCCTTCCATTTGCTTAGAGAAGCTTGATCTATTGCCTCTGGATTACCTGGATCTTCTCTACCAGCAACAACAAAACGAGCATTAAGTCCATCTTTTTTTAATCTAGTTGCAGCCATTACAAAGTCTTCTATACCCTTATCTTTAAGCAAACGTGCAGGGAGAAGAACTATTGGCGGTTGAGCTATATTTTTTGATACAGAAAATAATTTAAGGTCTACTCCCGCTCCTTTTATAATATAAATTTGTGACTTAAGGGCTATGTTTTCTTTTAAAAAAACATTTTGATCATCCTCATTTTGCATGATAAGTGTTGAAAACTTATTCTTTAGCAAAAACTTCATTACTATAATTAATATTGGCCGCAATGTCTTTGCTAAATATTGTTGAGAGCTAAAGACATAACCTAGACCAGCGAATGCAAAAATTCTAACTGAAATTTTGCATACTTTTGCACAAAATGCTCCATACAGAATTGGTTTTAAACCAACTGAGTGAATAATATGTGGTTTGATGTTTTGAATAACTTTCAACAATGTAAGTAGAGATTTTAATTCAAAAAAAATGTTTGCAGACCTTCTGCTGATTGACCAATCAACTAAGTGAATGCCATATGATTCGATTTCTTCTTTATGAATTGTGACGTTTGTTAGCAATGAGACTTCATACCCTTGAGATATCGCATATTTTGCTAAAAACAGCCTATGAGACATAAAATACCAATCCTCTGAAATAACAAATAAAATTCTTTTTACTTGCGTGCGATTGGACTCTAAAGAAGTATTACTTTCAATCATTTATTAAAAAAATCTTGATGCCATGATTGAAACATTAAAATTGTCCATAATTGATTTTGCCAATTCCTATCACCACTTGTATGTTCCTCCCAAAATTTTTGAGTAGTCTTTGGGCAAAAATAGCCGTCTGCCTTGATTATTTCCGGATTTAATAAGTCCTCTGCCCATTCCTTAAGTGGCCCTTTGATCCACTCACCAACTGGAACTCCAAAACCCATTTTTGGTCTTTCAAGTAAATTTCTATCGACATATTTATAAAGAATATTTTTTAAAATTCTCTTACTGTTTCCATGTTTTGACTTATATGATAATGGTAGGGACCAAGCAAAATTAAATACTTCATGATCAAGAAAAGGTGCGCGAGTTTCAAGAGATACGGACATTGCTGCCCTGTCAACCTTTACCAAAATATCATCTGAAAGATATCCCAAGGTATCATAAAGCATGGCTTTTTCAATATTACTTAAAGAGTTACTAAGTTGATTCATTATTACCAAGCCGTCATCCCTAAAGCCTGAAGTAAATATATTATCTGAGTTACTCCATAAATTTTGAGAATTTACATATAAAGAATTAAAAGAGGAGTTATTTAATAATTTAAAAGCTTTTTTAAGCTTGTCAGCTGGTCTTGATATCCTTTGAAGAATTGGAGCAATTTTAGAGAGCATATTGAAATAGGTATTTAGTTGATCCAATGGCATTTTTTCAACTTTGTTAGAAATTGAACGCACTAAAGATTGGGGTAAAAATTTAATGATATTCCATAATTTTTGATTAATTTGATATCTATCATATCCGCAAAAAATTTCGTCTCCAGCATCGCCAGTAAGCACAACTACTACATCTTTTTTTGCTGATCTTGAAACAACATGCGTTGGTATTTGAGAAGCATCAGCAAATGGCTCTGAATAAATTTCACTTAATCTAGGGATGACTGAAATAGCTTCATTGAATGTTATTCTCTCCTCAGAATGATTTGTTCCAATAGCTCGAGCAACATTAGCAGCATGAGAAGACTCATCCCAATCTTCCTCATCAAAACCTATCGTGAATGTTTGGATAGGTTGATTGGATATAGATTGCATAATTGCTGTAACTAACGACGAATCTATCCCTCCAGACAAAAAAGATCCCAATGGAACATCAGAAATCATTTGATTTGCAACTTTTTTTATTAAAATTGACTCAAGCTCATCACTAGCCTCCTGAAAGCTTCCATGAAATTTTTCTTGACGAGATTTCACTGCTTCAATCTTCGCATCCCAATAGATAAATTCTTTAGTTTCCATATTATTTGGATCTATTGATATAAATGTTCCTGGCTTAACTTTTGAGACTCCCGAAAAAATACATTTTGATCTAGGTACATATCCTAATTGAGTGTATTGATGTAATGCTTCTTGATTAATCACTGGATTGAATTTCGGATGTGCTTTGAGTGCTGAAAGCTCAGAGCCAAAAATAAAAAAGCCCTCATGATTAGATGGATGCGAAATATAAATAGGTTTTTCACCAAAACGATCTCTGCAAATAAATAATTTTTTTTCAACTTCATCCCAAATTGCAAACGCAAACATTCCTTGTAATTTTGATAGTGTCTTTTTTAAACCATAATGCTCAACTAAAACTAAAAGAGTTTCAGTGTCTGAAGAACCCTTCCATGCAGTAAATTGAAAGTCATTTTTTAAGGACAATCTCAACTCTAAATGATTATATATTTCTCCATTATATGTAATGCAATATCTCGATGAGAATGATTTCATCGGTTGATGGCCTGCTTCACTTAGATCTAAAATTGCTAATCGTTGATGTGCAAAATAAATTTTATGATCTGCATTCAGCCATGTGCCACAACTATCTGGCCCTCGAAATGCAATGGCGCTCCCCATTTTTTTTAGGACACTAAGAGATTCATCTTGTTTAAAATGATTCCTCTGATCAAGAAATCCTGCTATTCCGCACATTAATAATTCCTAATCAAGAAAGGTTTGAAGATATTCCCCATATATAGTTTTGGAAAATTTCTTGGCTTGGTCTTTTATTTGGTCTTTTGTGATCCAATTATTTTGGAAAGCAACCTCTTCTATACAACCGATTTGTGTTCCCTGTCTAAGCTGAAGAGATCTTATAAAATTTGCTGATTCCAGTAGATTTTCATGTGTTCCCGTATCCAACCAAGCAAAACCTCTGCCTAGTTTTTCTAAGCTCAGTTGATTATTAGGCATATATAACTCTAATAATGAAGTGATTTCCAACTCTCCACGCTTAGAAGGTTTAATTGTTTTTGCTTTACTTGGGGCAGATCCATCTAAAAAATATAGCCCAGTCACAGCATAATTAGACGCTGGCTGAGAGGGCTTTTCTTCAATTGACAGAACATTTCCTTCTAAATCAAAAGTTGCAACTCCATATGATGATGGGTCAGAAACTCTATAACCGAATATTGTAGCTATTTCCTCGTGTGAAGCCCTTTCTAAAATTGCTGTTAAACCATATCCATAGAATATATTATCTCCTAAAATCATAGCTGATGGATGCCCATTTAAAAACTCTTCTGCAAGAATATATGCTTGAGCGAGCCCATCTGGACTGGGTTGAAACAAATATGAAATAGAGATGCCAAATTGAGCACCATCTCCCAATAAATCATAAAAATTTTTGTATTCCTCTTCCCTTATAATTATGGCAATATCTTTGATCTTTGCCGACATCAAGACTGATAATGGGTAGAAAATCATGGGTTTATCATAAATTGGAAGCAGTTGCTTAGAGATGCTCAGCGTAGCAGGATACAATCTACTGCCTGTACCTCCGGCCAAAATAATTCCTTTTCTATCTTTTTTCATTTTTTTTAAGAGCCTCTATTACATTTAATAGGTCATTCTCCCATGAAGGTTGTTTTATATTATATGTTGAATATAAAGAGTCACAATCTAATCTTGAGTTTTTTGGTCTAGTTGCAAGCACTTCAAATTCAGACGATGTAATCTTATTAATATGTGTTGTGTTTTCCATCTTCAATAAAATAACTTTTGCAAAGTCTGCCCAGCTTACATAAGGGAAACCAGAAAAATGAAATATTCCAGATTTAAATAGCTCATTAGAGTATGCCTCAATTAATCTATAGCAAGCTCTTGCTATAGATTCTGCAGATGTTGGACCTCCAATTTGATCGGCAACTATAGAAATTTCATCTTTATCATTGGCTAAATTAATAACCGATTTAAGAAAATTCTTATTATGCTCAGAAAACACCCATGAAGTTCTCAAAATACAGTATTGACCGTTTACTTTAGAAATACGCTTTTCTCCGTCACACTTTGACTTGCCATAAACATTTATCGGATTGACTTTATCTTCAGGCGACCATGGGGTTACTCCCGTTCCATCAAACACATAATCAGTTGATATATGCAGAAATGGTATATTAAATTTTTTTGCTTCTATAGCAATAATTTCAGGCGCATAAGCATTAATTTTGAAAGCTTCTTGCTCATTCAATTCAGCATTTTCAACATCTGTATATGCTGCTGCATTAATAATAAAATTTGGTTTTAAATCATAAATACAACTAATCACATCTTCAGAATTATTAAAATCAACTTCTGAGCTATTTTTTGATATTAAGTTAATTAATTTTGGTCTATGTTTTTGAAGAGCCAAGCCAACTTGACCATTCTTTCCAAAGAGAAGAACTTTCAAGAAATGCTACCAAGTCTTTTGCCTATACCATCTCTAGTCTTAAGATTCTCGAGCCATTCATTATTATTTAAGTACCAAAGAACGGTTTCCTTCAACCCCCGATCAATAGAAATATTTGGATGCCAACCAAGCTCACCAGTAATTTTTGAAGAATCAATTGCATAACGCCTGTCATGACCTGGGCGATCAGATACAAATTTTATTTGATTAGAATAAGGGCTCTCTCTTGGCATCTCATGATCAAGGATGTTGCATAATTTTTTAATAAGCTCAACATTTTCAAGTTCATTGTTTCCACCAATATTATAAGTTGATCCAATGATTCCATCTTCGAGAACGAGAATTAAGGCTTTTACATGATCCTCAACATGCAACCAATCTCTTATATTTTTTCCATCTCCATAAATAGGAATATCTTTTTTATTAATTGCATTCATGATAGCAAGAGGTATAAGTTTCTCTGGAAATTGATAAGGTCCATAATTATTAGAACAATTTGTAATTAGGATCGGTAGATTATAAGTATCGCCCCAAGCTCTGACAAGATGGTCAGATGATGCTTTGGAGGCAGAATATGGGCTTCTTGGGGAATATTTTGAGTCCTCAGTAAAAAGACCTTCTTTGCCCAGCGATCCAAATACCTCATCTGTTGAAACATGAAGAAATCTAAAATTAGACGGCTTCCCTTTTTTGACCCAAAATGAATAAGCTGCTTCAAGAAGGTTATATGTTCCAAGAATATTTGTTTCAATGAAGTTAATGGGGCTGTCAATTGATCTGTCTACATGAGTTTCAGCTGCTAAATGGATAATTGCATCAGGACCAAATAAATCAACTAGTTTATTTATAGACATCCTATCTGTAATATCTATCTTTTTAAACGAATAATTTTGATGCTTGTCTACTGAAGCTAAGTTTGAAAGGCATGAAGCGTAGGTTAATGAATCTACATTCAAGATTTGATGGCCTAGCTGAACTGCTTCTCTAATAAATGCAGATCCAATAAAGCCCGCCCCACCTGTTACAAGCAATTTCAATTTGTTGTCCAAAATATAAAGTAGATCAGTTAATTGTATCTACTAAAAGCTGAAATTTATAGATAATTATTTTGTAAACCCTATATAAATTATTTCTTTGATTTCAAGTAAGAAAAAAATCCAAGAATGCGACCTGGAGCTTTTATTATATCAAGAATAGCCCCTAGTGCTCCAACTAATATCCACCTATATGGTAACAAAAATGAAATGGTTACTTTATGAAATATTGGATTGATAAAACCTCGAAAAATTAAGTATGAAGCAAGAAAAATTGACCAAAAAATTTTATTAAGATTTGGAATAAAAAGTGGGTTATTTACATCCCACGTATCTCCAGAAACAATATGGTTCCATCTATATAAAAATATAGCAAAAAAAACAAAAAATAACGCAACATAGAAAAACTTTTCTTTAATTAAAATATTTACCTTTGAATTTTCAATTGAGTATCTAAGCCACTTCTTTACAGTATTTTTGAGATTTACAGGCAAGCCTGAGTAAGAAATAACAACTTGGCTGACCCAGCTTGAAGGCATTCTATTGTTAATTCTTTTTATCCATTCCCAATCCTCACCAGCTCTAACATGATCAAGAAAGCCTGAGTTTTTTTGAAAACTTTTATTCAAAACTATTGACCCTGGCAAGGAACGCGCAGAAGTATTTCCAAATGTAACCGCTTTTAAATACTTCTTAAAAGCTGAATCAGCAGAGCAAATCATTTTTGCCCCTACAAATTTTGTGTCATTTATCAGCGCTGTTCGAATCATTTCTTCTAGCCATTTAGGCGAAGGAATAGTTCTTAGATCAAGAAAAGCAAGCCACTTAGAGTCTGCAAATTTAGCACCTATATTCCTAGCTTTTCCAGGATATGAAGCCTCAATGACTTTAAAAAATATATTTAATTCTTTTTCAGACTCCAAAATAGACATAGTTTTTTCATAATTTTCAACCTTTGAAATTATAAAAATTATCTCTGTTGGAGCATAAGTTTGATTTTTAAGAGCATTGATTAAATCTTTGATAAAATCAGAGCCTCCAGATACAGGGATAACGACCGATGTTGTCTCAATTTTTGAGTCAATAATCTTATTAACTTTATCAATTTCTTGAAAATAATCCTCTTGAGTAATTATTTCAATTTTTCCACTGTTAACTTGTTCCTTTAGTACATCTAAGCACTTTTTAAAAAGTTGAAATTGATTCTTGCCAGTTATGAAATTATGTGGATGAGACCAAAGGTTAATTGTGCCATTATTTTTTGCAGCATGATTCAGCGCATTCTTAAATCTCATGACAGAAAGTGATACTGGGATAAATTTCCTGAAGCCGCTCCTCCAATTTAAGAAGAATCCCCCCGGAATTGCAGTATAAATTTTATAAAAATTATGATGCTGAGACTTCGGATATAAATTAAATTCACTGATTAATGCCTTAAGTCTTGAAAATAAAGAAAGTGATGATAAGTATTTAGGCTGATCTCTGTATGCATTAGCCTGAATTTTGCTAAGAAAATTTCTATTGCCTACTTGATTCCTGGGAAAAATAAATGTCTTAGGTGTAATATTATTTAGTTCATACCATTCATGAATTCCTTTGGTTTCTATGCCTATTGCTTCTGGGCTAGCAGCTTTCCATGCCAAATGAGTAAAGCCATGAGAGCATATGTCATGTCCAGAAGGGGAACGAGAGACTATATTTAATAGCTCAGGACAAAACCAACCTGATAAATTATTAGAATCTACATCATCAAAAAAGCGTTTAAGCCACTTACTATGATCTGGAGATTCTCTAAGATCATCCCCCCACTTTTCAAGAAACAACTTGGGCTCCATTGTTAAGGCAGCCACAAAGCCAAATGTAGCTGGCATATTGTAGGCATCTAAAAGACGGACTAATTCTTTATAGATTTTTATTAATTTATCCTCAGAAAGCATCTCATCATGCATTTCTGATAAATTGTCAGCCATGCCCCACTTACTCTCACAATCAAATGAAATAATACATTTACCTGTCATGACTTATTCTTGCCTATATGAAAACTCATCAAATCCATAGTCCCCCAACAAACTCCAATGCCTGGTATGCACATTATGTTTACTTTTAGAACAAAAATATATGTTAGGGGAATGTTTGATTATAGAAAAATTGTTTTTAGTGAAACTTTCCTTAGCAAAATTACAGTCTGAAGTATGCAAAATCACTGGAAACCCCATGCTTTTTGAAAATTTACATGCTTCATCAACCAATATATCCGATGACTGTTGAGAATGAAATGAGCAATACACAATTCTACATATTGGTAAGCTTTTTCTAATTCCAAAAGAAAGAGCGATAAAACTTTTTTTATCATGGATAATTACTCTTGTTATTTTTGTTTTTTGATTAGAAAGCAACCGCCATTTTAAAAATTTTTCAGTAACCCTAAAGCCATTTATGCGATTAAAATCTTTTTGAATTAGATCATCGAATAATCTATCACTTTTAAGGAGTATATTTATATTTTGATCAATATGATTTTTAATATAACTATTAATTGTTTTTATTGAAACAGGGATTCGTATAAGTCTTTTTAAAAAATTAAATGGATTAACGAAATGCACCCTTCTAAACCAACTGGCATCCACTTTATGATGGGCGACCCTTTTATAGAAATTATCTAACTCTCCTAAAACACCCGGTACAAAAAAAATAGGATCTCGACTTAAAGCATCTGAAAGTAATATATATCCACATCCATAGTGGTTTTTATCGATCATTAGGTTATGCAAAGCAGACACTTCTATTGTCTCATTTGATTGAGAATGAACAAGTTTAACTCTAGTACGATGCAAACAACCAATCACCTTTTCAGGTAAATTATGACATCCAATGATAGATAAATCCTCATATCCATTAGTATATGGTGATAACTCATATATACTCTCAAGAAAAGAAGAATTTTTTTGATATGAATTAAAGCCATAATTTTTTTTTGAAAATACAGGATAATTTTTCTTATATTTTTTTGAAAAATGATCTAGAAAATATCTATTTTTTTTATCTAATGGGTGACTCAATGTATTGTTTTACTATTAAAGACCTATGTAATATTATAGTGCGATGATAGTAAATAAAGATATCTTCCTAATAATTTTTGATATCGGTTCAGAGGAATTAGATAGTCTTTCTCCTGAAACTCAACTTGATGATGAGCTTGGTTGGGATTCAATGGCAAAAGTGATCTTAATATCGGAAATATCTGAAACCAAAGATAAAGTCCTGGAGGCAGATGATTTAGAATCATTAGAAACAGTTGGTGATTTAGATCGTTTAATTTCATCTCAATAAAACTCTAATCAATGTTTTCAATCCCTAGAATCTCAATATCTTTAGGTTCAAACATCGAAATGAATGAGGAGCTTGAAAAAATCCTAGATTGGAAACTTGGAAAAATAGAGGCAAAAACTGGAATAAGAAAACGTTACATTTCTAACCAATCTGAAACAACTGAATCATTAGCAATTGATGCCGTAAAAAAAATTTCAGATTATGATTTACTCGACATTAATCTAATAATTAGCGTTACAAATACCCCTTCACTCTCATTTCCCACCCTAGCACATTTTATTAATTCGGAAATAAGCACCGCTCAAGATACGCATTGCCTTGGAATTAATTCTGGATGTAGTGGATTTGTTGATGCGCTTATAATCGCAAATAATTTTTTAATGTCAGCTAACTGTAATAAAGTATTAATAGTGACTTCAGATACTTATTCTAAATATATTGATCCTCTTGATTCATCGATTAGAACTTTGTTTAGTGATGGGGCATCTGCAGTCATTATTGAAAAAGATAAATCAGGTTTTTTGATTGAAAAAACAATTACTAATACTAAAAAGAATTCTGAAAAACACTTGTGTATGAAGCATGAGGGTAAATCAATTCAAGCTATACATATGAATGGTCCGCAAGTTCTTACATTTGCAGTAGGCACAGTACTACCCGGAATCAAAAAAATAATATCCAAAGAAGTAAATTACGCGATGATTCCCCATCAAGCAGGAAAACTAGTTTTAGATACCTTTAAGAACAAAATTCCTAAAAATGTAAAGATATATGAGAATTATCAAAATTTTGGAAACCTAGTATCAACATCCATACCAAATCTACTTTATGAAAAATCTGCAATATTAGAAAAAGAAAAAAATTTAATACTTGCAGGTTTTGGTGTTGGGCTTTCTCATGCTTCAGTCCATTTATTTAAACCTAAATAAAATAATTACTTGCATCACTAAAGCTGATTCCATTTTTATCTTTTTCTGAAAGAAAAAAATCTTCTAAATCTAAATCCCAATCTATATTAAGAATAGAATCATCGTACCTCAACGTTACTTCATGTGATGGTTTATAAAATTTTGAGCATTTATAGACTATCTCCGTATTATCCTCAAGGGTAACAAAGCCGTGAGCAAATCCCTCTGGAATAATAAGTTGATGCCTATTTTCGAAACTAATCACCTCAGAACCCCAAGAACCAAATGTTCTTGATTCAGGTCTCATATCAACAAAGACATCAAGCAAAGCACCCCGACCACATCGGACCAACTTAAGCTGGCTATATGGTGGTTTTTGAAAATGAAGTCCTCTTAAGGTTCCCTTTTTGTATGAGAATGAATGATTTTCCTGAACAAATTTTAAGCTCATTCCTTTTTCTTCTAGAGAGTTCATATTCCAAGTTTCAGCAAAAAAACCTCTAGAATCATCATATCTGGCTGGTATGATAAGTTTCACATCTTTTATAGATGTATTGTTAATTTCAATGGTCACAAGTTATTATAATCTATGCAATAAATGCTATATGTTCTAGGAAATCAATGCTTAAAAATTTTATTTGATAGGGATCATAGCATCTAGAAAAAAAGTATGAATTAGTACTCCAGAATAAAAACATAAAAAAGAATGCAGTAAAACAAGAGATTACCATTAACTGCCTGTATCTTCCCTCAATATTTTGAATTCTAGCAAGGATTAATAGCGCTGGGATCCAAAGATAAAATCCAACCCTATCCGCAATAACAGTAGAAACAGGTAAAATAACAGCAAAAAGTGCAATCATTCCTATTGCTCCAATCAAAACGAATTGATAATCCCTTGGAAATGTTTTCTTCCAATCACTTTGCATAAAGAGTATGAAATAAACACCTATAAGAAATAAGATTCCGACTCTAAAATATGCTCCAAATGCGCTTAAATCACCTTCTACATATCTACTTACAGCTAAGGCTCCGTAGCTTGAATTAAAAATTAATATGAGAATAGGCAATGATAAAATACTCATGAAGAAAATATTCTTCATTGAAAATTTTAACCAGAGAAATGGAGTCATTAAAAAAAAGATGATCGCACTTGAATGAAATGACGCTGCTAAAACAATATAAATTAAGAATTTAAATATCTTCCGATCAATAAAACCTAGAAAAGAAAAACATAAAAATCCAAAAGCTGCAGCTTGCCTTAAACCAGACATTGGTAAATTAACAATTATAATTGGAAATGCTAATGCAAGAAAGAATATTGGGTTTATGTTTCTTTGCGCAAGAGCATTTAGGCCAAGAAAAAAGATCAATGAAATAGCAACATTGAATGCTAAAAACCCAAAACCTAGATTCTTAAGCGCAATCATTAGAAGGTTATATCCAAATTCTATCGTTCCACCTGCTCTAAAAAAATAAACAGCATTATCGTATAAAAAAATCTCTTGATAGGTTAGCCAATCACAACCAACCTCATATCGAAATGCACAAAATATAAAAAGCACAGAGATGAAAAATGTATATAAAAAACGCTCTATTTCTGGACCAAATTTTCTTAGATATGATGCAAAAATTAGACTAGAAAATATTAAGTAGTAGACCATTTAAATTAAGGATTCATTAAAAATAAAGATTATTTTCAATTTGACCACTCCTCTAGCCATAACTGAAACATTAGAATTGTCCATAGTTTATGTCCATGATTATATTTCTCTGATTGATGTTCATTCCAAATAGAGATGACAGCGTTTTCATCAAGAAAACCATAGAACTTGAGTTTAGAGGGGCTTAACAAATCTTCAGCCCAATCTTTTAAATCATTTCTCAACCATTTATCAATAGGGATGGTAAAGCCCTGTTTAGGTCTCTCAAATAATTTTTTTGGCAAGTATCTTGATAAAAGTTCTCTTAAAATAAACTTACCAGTATTTTTACTAAAAAGTTGTTGATCAGGCAACTTCCATGCAGCCTCAACTAATTTATGATCAAGAAATGGAGCTCGTGTTTCTAGAGCGGTGCTCATTGACGCTCTATCTACTTTCACTAAAATATCGCTTGGCAAATATGCTTTGGTATCAGCAAACATCATTGAGCGTGATAATGAAAAATCTGAATACAAAATATTAGAATTATTAATATATTCAGTTTGATAGAAATGTTTTACTAGAACTTTTTTATTGCCTTGAAAAGTTCTAGTGAGGTTTAAAAATAAATCTTCAAAATTAGATGCTGATCCTAAAATATCTGCTAAGTGTTGAAATCTATCAAGGCTGGATTTTGGCAGCCCTGAGCCATTAACAATTGATTGCATAAAATTATTTTGATTGTTTCCAAAGTAATGAGCTGCTTTTCCCAGAAACTTGATTTGCTTTCTAATTGAAGCGGGAAATTTTGAAGCAAATTTCCATATTCTGGGTGCAAAGATGTACCTATTATATCCTCCAAAAACTTCGTCTCCCCCATCTCCTGTAAGTGCAACAGTCACATGCTTCTTAGCTTCTCTCGATAAAAGTAGAGTAGGAATCTGAGAATAATCTGCAAATGGCTCATCGTATATTCTAGCAAGTTGAGGAATAACATTGAGAGCTTCAGATTGATTTAAGTAAAAAGATTGATGTTCAGTTCCAAGATAAGATGCAACTTCCTCAGCAAAAACAGCCTCATTATATTCATCTTCCTCAAAACCAATTGAAAATGACTTTACCTTATTTGGAGAAATTTTTTGCATAATTGCCGTAACCAAAGATGAATCTATCCCGCCAGACAGAAATGATCCAAGAGGCACATCGCTAATCATTTGAGAAGATATCACTTCTTTTAAAAGTTCATCAATATATTCAATATTCTTTTGAATTGGCTGGTTAAAACTCTTAAATACAAGTTGATCTATTTCTTGTTCCAAAGACCAATAGGGATAAATCTTTGGTTCATCTAAAAATGAAGAAAATTCAACTATATTGCCAGGCTGCACTTTATGAACAGAAGAGTAGATTGAATTTGACTCTCCAACGTAACTGGTATCAAAATAACCAGCTAAGGCACTCTTATCAATTTGAAGCTTTTCATTTGAGAATTTCCTGATTGCTTTAATCTCAGACGCAAAAACTATTTTTTTTTCATCTTTTAAAAAATACAACGGCTTTTCGCCAAATCTATCTCTTGCAAAAAAGAGTTTCTTTTTTTGCCGATCCCAAAGAGCAAATGCAAACATACCTCTGCATTTTAAAATTGCTTTATTTAAACCCCAGCACTCTATTGCAGCAAGCAAGGTTTCAGTATCAGAAGTACCAACCCATTTAACTTTATTTGCACTAGATTCAAGTGTTTTTCTAATTTCTTTATGGTTATAAATTTCTCCATTATATGTAAGCATATATCTCTTAGAGCTTGATTGCATTGGTTGATGGCCTGCTGAGGTTAAATCTAGAATTGATAATCTAACATGGCCAAAACTAACATTATCCTCATTATTTATGTATGACCCGCTACTATCGGGGCCTCTATGATTAATGGCAGCCATCATCCCTTCAAGTACTTCATTAGAATCAAAATGATAAGGTTTGTTTAGCCAAAACCCAGTTATTCCACACATAAAAATTTTATACTCATTTTGAGATTGAATTAAATAATGATGTTACTCTCTTATGTTGAGACTCTAAAGAGTAAAAGGTTTGAATATTTCTGTGAGCGGCAATGCCCATTGACTTCCTTAGCTGAACATTCTGAACTAGTTTGACAATATAGTTTTTCCAATCATCCTGCGTATTAGCTAGATAGCCATTTTCATTATGAAGGATTAATTTTGAATTTACGCCAACAGGTGAAGCAATGACTGGGATAGAAGAGGCCATATATTGAATTATTTTATAACCGCATTTTCCATTTGCCCATTTATCGTTAGGAAGTGGCATTATGCCAATATCTATATCTCCAAGATCACGTATTTCAGATTCCTCGCTCCAATCACGAAAAATAAAAGCTTCGCTATCAAATGAAGCACCAGAACCGATTACAAGAAACTTAAAATTATTTTCATCTGCTAATTTTTCAATTAAGCCAAGATAAGGTTCGACATAACACCATGTTGCGGGTGAGCCTATCCAGCCTAAATTAACCAATGAAGATTCTTTTTTAGTTATTTGTTTATAACGCTGACACGATACCACTGTGGGTATAATTATTGTATTTGAAGACAATCTTTTCGCCCAAGCCTCAATATATTCATTTCCACAAATAACATATTGAGCATTAGATATAACAGTATCTAATTTTTTGCCAAGAATTTTTTTAATAAACAAGTTTCCCCAATCATCATACTTATGAAAAATTGCATCATCATAATCGCAAACTATATTCTGGTTAAATAATGGAAGAAGTTTCTCAGTAAATGCTGGAAGATATGGAAAAGATTCATACTGGAGCCATACCCTATCGTATCTTCCTGCATTAAGAATAACAAAAAATCTTTTAATATATGCAATGAAAACTCCAAAAATATTTGTCTTCTGCATAGAAAATAGTCTTTTAAGGTATGAATTAGAAAATAAAGGTTTTTGAACTAAAATGAACCCCTGCTCTTTTAAAGCATCTTCGTAAAGCTGAAATCTCTGCCTTGCAGAAGCAGCTAAATTACCATAACGTGAAAGCACTAATATTCTCTTCATTTCAACTAAAATAAGAGTGCAGTTTCGTGGAAATTTTTTTAAGGAAATCTTGAATCATTAAGGGGACTAGAGGAATATAACTTCCATGTTGCAATCTACTAAAAAATTTTTCTGGAGAAATCCAATCATCTAAATAAGCTATATCAACATCATGCTTCCATAAACAATATACTAAACTTAATTGATCTCTAGGAACTTTATTGATGACTATATCAAACCAATCATTCATCGCATTATTTAGTTTTGAATCATCATGCCTTCTCAGCAAAATATATCCAGCAACTAATTCAAGATTTGCATCAAAACCCTCCTCTTTTATGGAGTCTAGAAAAAACTCACCTTCATTAATCTCTTCATTATCAAGCTTCCCTTGAGTTATACATGCATCAAGTTCTTCGTTGAGATATTTTCTATTTGGATGTTTAAATACTGCTATAGATTTTTTTGAAACTTTGAAGGAATCTAACAAGTGGCCAGGGTGACTTTTGAGTTTAATATTCCCATCAATGTAGAGGGAATAATCATATTCTTTAAAAAATTTGAAAGGAAGTATCTTATAAAATCTATTTAGTAAATTTGGTTTATCAAAAGTGACAGAATCGGCGGAGCGAATCTCCCAATTTTTATATATTCCGGGCGAAATAGAATCAGAGTAACAGATATACTTTACATCAGAAAATTTTGGCTGCTGGATCAAGGTATCATAAGATCCAGCTATACAAGTATAAACAACTATCATGTAAAATTATTATAAGTCCTACAGCGAATTAATATTAAATCGAAAGCATAAATTATTTTTTATTCCTTGGACTTAAATTTTCTTAGCTGTTACGTGTATTTCATAACAACTAATAAAATTAACAAAGGATTCTTCATAAATCTCTTGAAGAACAGGGTGAAAATTAATAATCATTCCAAAAAATCTTCTTATAATATGTGAAATATAGTGGGGTCTATATGATCTAAATATTAAATTTACACTCTCGAGCTTCATACCCTCTATGCGCTCATAAGATGGAACTTTTCTAAAAAATATTTGATCATCAAAAAAGTATGAGAAAGTATACAAACCAAAAAATTTTGTATGAGTTGGATCGCTATAAAAGAAAGAATTTGAAAAATGTGGAACTTTGATTTCAATAACTCCATTAGGTAATAGTACTCTCTTAAGCTCCTTGAGAACTAAAGGGATATCATCTAAATGCTCAAAGAGATGTGCAGAGTAAAATTGCTTCACTGAGTCAGAAGGAAATTGTTTTAAAACTTCCATCAAATCACCTATTATATCGACTGAAGGATAGTCCAAAAGATCTATGCTAATGCTGTCTTCGTAGTGTTTTTTTGGACCACATCCTAATTCAACAATAATATTTTTTGATGAATCTAATTTTTCTAGAATATTATTTTTATCTATAAAAGACATGCTGCTATTGTTGAGGAAGCTTAGATAGCTGCGAGCAATATCCCTGCCCACAAACTTTATTAAGATCCAATCTAAGGTTATAAGCCTCTGATATTTTACTGACTAGGCGCCTCCATTCTTTCTTTGAAACTGGATCATCATGATTTGGCATCCAGCCATCAAAAGTATCCATTACAGACCATTCCTTAGCATGCTCAATAGAAATTTTATTATCCAAATATAAATTTATTCCATAAACAGAATTTGGAGATCTATTTATTAGATAGCGGAAATATTTTAAGAAATTAGTTTTGTTATGCAGTAAGGTTAAAATTTTTAACTGGACGGGGAATACCAAATCCACAAACTTTTGAACAAAATTCATTTGAGATTCATAATTTTTAATTCTTGAGAAAAATGGCCTTATCATATAGACCCAAGGATTATAGTGCCTGATGCTATTTGAATAAATGTCTACTAGCAGTATGCCATTAGTGTTTAGATATTCGCATAATGTATTAAGGCAATCTTCATTTCTGCCAGTATGTTGAATAACTCCGTAGCACAAGACAATATCAAATGAGTTTTTTTTTAATGGCATATCAAATACATCGGCTTGAATACAAATTAGATTTTCGATGCTTGTATCTTGAAAGTGATTTTCATAATTAGCATGGATTGCAGAAGAGTAATCAACCGCAATTACATTTGCTTTATATTTAAGAAGTATTTCGGTAAATCTACCGCAGCCAGCGCCGACCTCTAAAATTTTTTTGTTTTTTAAATCCTCAGGATTGAGATTATTTTGGGTAAAAAACCTTTCTTCTGATTCATTTGAACCATTGTATGAATCAAGCTGAAGCTTATTAAATTTATTCCACTGAAAACCAAAATTTTCATGATAATCATCTTTACAATAATTAATTACAGACCTGTTTTCAGGAATTTGAACTGTCAAGATATCTTGCAAAGCTATCATTATAAATTAGATTGGCTTTGAATCAGAAGTGGATTCGGAGCGATTAAGCTCCCAAAATAAAGCAATCATGCTAAAGCAGATTAATGCACCCAGTGAATACCATAGAAGCATCAATGCTCTAGAGGGTGAGTGCTTCTCTTCTTCAACGAAAGGAGATTCAATTGGCTTGAGTGCAAAATTTTTGCTCACATCTGCAAGCATTTTTTTCTCAAGCTGCTTTTGAATTAAAGTTGATATTGAATTTCTAAGTTCAATTAAAAATGTACCTGTTAGCTGAGATTCAAGAAAATCTAAAGCAGCATTTGCTTCTAAAGAAGATTTTTTCCTTAAACTAAGATTAACTTCATCAATTATCAAATTAAGAAAATAATTAGCGAAATCAGGGGATATATGATCAAACGAAATATAGATAAAGTTATCTCCTTGATCTTGATATACAGTTAAGAGCTTCTTGTAGGCTACATAAGCCTCATGAACTGATGGAGCCCCATTATTCCATTGTTTGTTATTCGATGAGAAAACACTTTCATCATAGTTAATTTTTTTAGATTCATGGTTATAGGTCTCTGCTGCAAGCAATGCAGGAAGAACATCATCGAATTTTATAAGATGCTCCAAAAATGTTTTAGATTTAATTGTTTCGACTATAATGTCCCCTTTATTGGTTTGCCCTCCGCCCAAACTTACTCCAACTGCCCCCGCTATAGAGCTAAGCCCTGATTTTTGAACATGTGATGAAGTTTCGCTAGTTCCAGCAACTTCGTATATGCCAGTAGATCTATATATATTTGGTAGAGAAAAAGCATAGATCAATGTCATGACCATGACTAAAATTAGACCTATTGCTATACTCATTCTTCGACGCCAAACCAATTCAAATGCAAATGAAATAGTAATTTCATTCTCTTGATAGCCAGTAATTATTTTATTGTTGCCGGAATCAGACATACTTAAGTTTTTGTTAAATAAGTCACTATTTTACACTAAATTTATGAAACTATATCTAGCTCTGATGAACAAATTTTTTTTATGATTAGCCATTTACAACGATGCTTAGCTCTTCGCTTCTAATCTTTCTTCCCAGAATACTAGGATGGTGAGAGGCATCACAAATATATTCCATATTCCTAAGTGGGGACGATAAAAATAATTGAAATCCAGCATCTTGCATTAATAAATTAAGTCTATCTAAAGTTTCTTTATCAGTACTTATCTCATTAAAAGTTGAAGGAACAACAAATAATACTTTTGCGTTTGGAAAATTAGACTTTATATAATTTTTATAAGCGTTGAATTCAACCTCAAATTCCTTTTCTATTTGAAGTTTATGTTTATATGTAAAAATAGCATCTTGCAAATCCCTATCAAGCAATGATAAATCTGAAGCTGGACATTTAAAACTTTCTTTCAAGAAATCACCAGTGTTTTTATCGTGTAAGAACCTATGCGGCCTTAATAAAAAGATATTTTTAAAATGCTGGCTTAATGACAGATTAAGACCATGTTTTATAGAATTTAATTTTCCAGAAATATCCCGAGTAAAATCATCATAGGGAGGAAGATCTAGGGGGTGAATAGTGGACCAAATAATATAATCAATATTTATTTTCTGTTCTGTTGAAAGCGATGAATCAATATATTTAAAATAGTTTAAGTAATTAAACCCATTACTGGGCATTGAAAAATTATAAAAATCTATATCTGTTTCTGCTGATAATTGCTTAGCTGATATTCCCCACATTGAATTTGAACCACCAAAAATTAAGCCATTAATTGATCTATTTGAACGGGTAAAACTTTCTTTTGATTCAGTGATTCTATTTTTTATGCCGTGATCATCATACACATAACTATCAAATGCTAATAGGCATAAGTATGCTGTAAACAGGAATAAGAAGTTTTTTATGTTAAAAAAATTACCTTTGGCCATATGCTGCATAATCTATACCAGAAGATGAACCTATTAGTAATATAAAAATTATTACCATAATAAATTGAGGATATCTTAATCTAAAAAACTTGTAATTTCGTTTTTTGAAATATTTTTTATCCTGAAAAAAGAATTCCGACATCACGATAGCTACTGCAAAAAACAACGCAATAAATGAAGATAATGGAGTATTGGTAATAAGCATATCTAATGTGTGCATTGGAGCGCCTATATTCGGAATCAATTTTTCGAATAATCTCTCTGTGTTTGAATCTGCGAATAGAACTCTTCCATACACGATCGCAAAAAACATTAATAATGTAGAAGTTCTTATAAAATTAAACTTTAAAAGTTTTATTGTGGAAATAAAGCAAATTGCGTGAAATGCTCCCCATATAAAGAAATTAACGGTCACACCATGCCAGAGAGCAGAGCTGATGTATACTGCAAATAATGCAACTGGAGTAGTAAAATATTTTTTTGCAGGGATGTAAAATAACGCACGTAAAACTGATGACAAGCTCCGATGCCACCCTCTCCAAAATTCAATAACATTCTTAGAAGAAAATGGCTGTTTAAAGTTCAATGGTATTCTCACTCCAAACACTCCAAAAATAGAATATATGATCAGTGATAATCCACAAAAATTAAAGTAAATGAAAAGCTCAAAAATTATTCCAAATATAAAAACTTCAATCGAAGAAGTTACATCTAGCATCCAAAAAAATTCTGTTAATGGCACGGCCACTATTTTAAAAAAGAAAAAACCCACTATGAAGAAAGGAAGAAAATAATTTAACCTATTAACAAATGATTTATAACTTAATGACGAAAAAATAACTGCAATTGGTCCTGTGAATAATAGTAATGGGTTTGCAGCAATATAGATTGAGTAAGATTTAATTTTTTTGTTAATAATTTGGAACGCAAAATAGGCTGTATAAAACGAAAGTCCGTATATATATGGATTGGTAGAAGTAGCATGAGAGCCAGTAAGCACTGAAGTCAAGCCAAAGAAAGAGGCTATAGATATACTAAAGAATAAAAAATACGCAAGAAAGCCTTTCATTAATTGATAGTTTTCGAAAGCTTTATATAAAGTAAATATTAAAATTGATGCGAAGACGGGAGATGCAATTTTTATAAAAATTTCAAAAGCACTACTAACAATATTGTAATTTGGATCAATAGATATTGATTGAAGAACCCCATATCCAAATAAAAAGGTTCCAAACAAAAAAAGAGAAAGTTGAGATTTTTTTTTAATCATAAAAAAAGATTGATTTATGATGATTACATATTCCTTATTTCAATTGAAAATATCATTTAGACAATGATTCCATAATATCTGAATTTTCAGAAGCATCATTAAAGGTACCAAAAAAATCTATTTCTCCATTGTTGAAAATTAAAACTTTATCAGTAATTTCAAGCAATGCTAAATCATGAGTTATGAGCACTATTAAAGTATTTAGTTTATCAAGTTTAATTTTATTTATAAATAATTCCCTATTTTGATTATCCAAAGCGCTAGTTGGCTCATCATAAAAAATAATCTCATGATCTTTATATGCTGCTCTAGCTATTCCCAGTCTTTGAATTTGACCAGAGCTGAAATTGAGATTGCTCACTCTTATATTTTCTGAATTATTTTCAAGATCCTTTAGATTGACCTGATCCAATATTAATGAAACCTTATCATGGTCAATAGTCAAAGAATCTGAAAAATGTATATTTGATTCAATGGAGTTATTAATTAAATGAATTTTCGGTGGCAGATATGAGATTTTTTTGAACCAATGTTTATTCTCATAAATATCTAATTCTGAGTCATTAATTAAAATCATGCCCTCATCAGGTTTTATTAATCCCATCAAAATATCAACAAAGGTTGACTTTCCAGAGCCTGAATATCCAGTGATCCCAATAATTTCACCGCTTTTAAACTCAAGGTTAAGATCTTTCATTTTAAAATTTGTTTTAGGATATTGATATGAAACATTTTTTAAGGAGATCTTAGAAAACCTACTAAGCTTGAGGTCATCATCAAAGAAATTTTGATTACGAGAATCTCTCAACAAAGAAGACAAATTGTTCAGAGAGTAAATATTTCCAGTAATTGTAGAAATAAAAGAATATATCTGCTGTATGGCAGGTAATAATTTAAATGCACTAAAAATAAATATTGAAATACTCGGAATATTTGCAGAGAAATTATCGCCGGGATTATAAAAAAATATCCCTACTCCAACTGCAACGCATACCAAAATTAATGTCTCAACCACATACCTGGGGAGTAATGAAATATTCATATTTCTTCTTAAGGCATTGCCCCAATTATCACTGGCAACTTTAAAGCCATCTTGGAAAAGGCTCTCATTGCCCCAGATTCTAATTTGTTTCATTGCCTCAAAGGTATCATTTAGAAATTTATACCTTTTTTCATGAGCATCAGTTAAGATTTTACTATTTGAATTAAGAGACCTTTTAAGGATCAAAAAAAGTACAAAGTAAATTGCAGTGAGCAATAAAAATAAAGTAATGGCAACTTTCCAACTAACCAAAAATAAAAAAGTTACCAAAACAACACTAAGAAATATACTTTTATTTATCATGAGGATAGGCAAAAATATATTTTGTGTAACCCTCACTGTTTCTTGGTAAATTTCATTAATCATCTGCGATTTTTCAATCGCTAATTGCTCGCTCCAATTAAGATCAAGATATTTTTGGAAAACTTGTATGCTCAAATTAATGCCGCTTGATGTCGCAATTTTTGATAAATATATAACTGAAAGAAATGATGAAAGACCGCCAATGATTATAAATGAAAGTGTTAAAATGCTAAATATAATTAGAAACTGTTCATAACTTTCAAGGTTCAAGAGAGAGAAAAAATAAATGAAAATATCATTTTGCATTGCTTGATCTGCATCTGAAGTAAAGTAAATTAAAGGGCCAATTAATGAAATTCCTCCTACTTCAAAAAAACTAGAGAAAAGAAATAAGAATTGAAGTGTTATAAATCTTTTTTTGATATCTTTTGAAGAAAGGAAGAGGGTCAGATTACTAAATTTAAACATTTTATTTAATTGGTAGCTTTATCTGATAGAACTCATTGTACCAATCTAAAAACTTAATAACGCCCTTTTCAACTTCAATATTAGGCTTATAACCATAGCGGTGTTCAAGTTTGGAGGTATCACTAAATGTTTCCGGGACATCGCCTATTTGTAATGGCATCATCTTTTTCTTGATCTTAATTCCATAGTAATTCTCAATAATGCCTATAAAATCCATTAGCTGAACTTGTTGTCCCCTACCAATATTTAAGATTCGCCATGGACATGAGCTAGATGATGGTGAAATGCCTTCATTTGAATCTTTTTTTGGAGGTGAAGCTAATACTTTCTCAATACCAGCTACTATGTCGTCGATAAAAGTAAAGTCTCTTGCATGATTTCCAAAATTATTTACTTGAATAGATTTTCCCAAATGAGCAGCTTTAGTAAATTTAAAAAGGGCCATATCTGGCCGCCCCCAGGGTCCATATACTGTAAAGAACCTTAAGCCAGTAGTTGGCAGGTTGTGCATATATGAATACACATGCGCCATTAGCTCATTACTTTTTTTTGATGCAGCATATAAACTAAGAGGATGATCAACATTATGATCCTCTGAAAATGGAATTTTTGAGTTCATACCATAGACAGAGCTAGATGAAGCGTATACCAAATGCTCTATATTTAATTTTTTTGAAACTTCTAATATATTCAAAAAACCCAATATATTTGATTCAATATATGCATGAGGATTTTGAATAGAATACTGAACGCCTGCTTGGGCTGCTAAATTTACTATTGAGCTAATACTATTTTTAGAAACTAACTCTTCCAATCTGCGTATATCTGATATGTTGATTTGCTCGAATTGATATGAGCTTGATTCTAATAAGATTTTATTTCTACTTTTTTTTAAAGAAACATCATAATAATCATTCATGCTATCTATACCAAGGACATTAAACCCTTGATTAAGAAGTGATTTGGATAAATGAAATCCAATAAATCCAGCAGATCCAGTGACTAAAATTGTCTTCATAATTGCATGTCACTCTTTGACGAAGGAAATAAAGATTTTAAGTCGTACAAAGTTGATTTTGTTTTTAAGAGATTGTTGATAGATTTATAGCCTATCTTTTTAAACTCAGTATGAGGAACTGCAATAATAATAAAATCATATTTTTTTCTAAAAACTTGATCAAATGATTTAAAAATATTTCTTCTTTCAGAAAAAATTTCTAAATTTTTATGAAAATATGGATCATACGCCGTTAGTGATTTCGTCTTAGGTTGAAATAGATCAAATAAATCTTCAACTTTTGAGTTTCTAAAATCTGGACAATTCTCTTTAAAAGTAGCGCCTAAAATCAATCCATCAACTTTAGAAAGATCTTTATCAAATTTTTTAAGAGAAATTTTTATATTTTTAAATATTTGTTTAGGCATCATTTCATTTGTTGATCTTCCTGCAATAATCATTTTAGGATCAAAGCCTTCTTGTTTAGCTTTAAAAGTTAAATAGTATGGATCTACTCCGATACAATGGCCCCCAACAAGGCCTGGTTGAAAATTTAAAAAATTCCATTTTGTATTAGCTGCTTGAAGGACCTCACTAAAATCTATGTCTAATTTTGTAAACAACATTGATAGCTCATTCATCAATGCAATATTGATATCTCTCTGTGTATTCTCTATAACCTTAGCAGCTTCAGCAGCCTTGATTGACTGAACCGGAAAAGTACCAGCCTTAATAATTGATTTATATAAATTATCTATGATTTTGAGAGCCCGAGGATTTGAGGCGCTTGTAATTTTAACAATATCTGTAAGTCGCCTATTAGGGTCTCCAGGGTTTATTCTTTCAGGGCTATAACCAACAGAAAAATCTTTATTTACTAAGAGTGAAGATTCATTTTCTAAAATTGGGATACAGATTTCTTCCGTCAAGCCAGGATAAACTGTTGATTCAAAAATTACATGGTTTCCTTTGCTTAAATATTTTCCAATAAGCTTACAAGCCGATCTCAATGATCTTGTATCTGGTTCTTTATTCTTTTTTATTGGGGTGGGCACTGTAACTATAAAGAAGTCTTGATCCTGAAGGCAATCTGATTTCGAAAAAATAATATTTTTTAACTTGGTAAGATCTTTCTTTTTAACTTCTAGGGTCTGATCATGAAGATTTTTTAGATCATCAATTCTTTTTGAGTTTGTATCAAAACCAGTTGCATGATATTTATTTGCAAACTCATTTAGAAGGGGCAGCCCAACATAACCTAAGCCAATAATTGCGATTTTAATTTTTTTATTTTCAAACATCATTAATATTTATTTTAATTTTTAATTACTTTGAAATGATAAATAGGTCTTTAGTGACAAAATCTAAATTGCGACTACTGCCAACAATGTCACTAGCAATTGCAGATTTTTTCAAGATTTCTGCTTTTTTAAATCCGGGAAAATGAGATTTAAACATGTCAATATTTTTCTTCTTCGAAAATGAAATTAATCTCGAAAGCTCTTTGATGCTTATAAGAAAATGATGCATTAAAGCTTGAAATTTAATAAAAGATAAATTTATATTATTTTTTTTCTTTGTCTTTAAACTTTCTAAGGTCAACTTAGCGAGTGCTGAAATAGAACTTTTATTTGAAGTAAAATTACTAATTAGTGAGGAGAGTTTGTAATTTTTTTTGAAATCTTGTTGTAAATTATCTAGATTATCAACTAGGGATTTTACATCTTCATAAGACGAAGCAAAGTGTCCGATATCTTTCGTTACATCCACATAATTTTTACTTTCCACTGGATAGTAACTAATAACAATTTTATGCATCATATGAGCTTCTATAGATGTTGTACAGCCATTTTGAATTAGTACCTTGCAGCCATTTATCCATTCTGGAGCTGAGAAGTCCTTTGATATTTTAATATTATCAAAAGCTTTAAAAAATTCTTTATAAAATTTAATTGATTCAGTTGGATGAGGCCTTAATACAAACTTAGATTTGGGAAAATCAGATAGTAAATTAGTTAACATTTCTAAAAAAAAGCCCATGACTTTAAATGAGGTATTGTACCAATGCATTGATTCTAATCGTTGATCTAAAGATCTTGAGTTAATATTTAATGGTTTAAACCATCCCAAGAAATCTAAATAATGATTCACCGCAGCAAAATTTGTATTAATTAAAATATAATCTTTGTCTTGAACTTTGGTAGATTGACTAATTAGCTTTCTTAGGTTCATATCTTGCGCCAAATCAAATCTGGCAACTCCAACATTATGGATGCTGGCATCTGATTCCAATGTTTGATAAAAATTTTTTTGAAATGGGCCCCAGCAGATGACCTTATCATCTTTACTTAAAATAGTTGCATCGATTTGTTTGGTACACATTCCCTTCCAATGCGATTCTTCACCTATCCAGATACCGCCCTCTTCGTGATAATAAAGCAATGAAAAGTCATTTTCTTTGAGGGCATAATAGTAGTCCATTCTGGTAGGGAACCATTCAGGAAAAATATTCTTTCCCAGATAAACACCTCCATCAAAGTTTTTAACAAGTTTGTTTAAAAGGTTATGCTGACCCACAAAACATACAGTATCTTCATCAGCTATTTCTGTTGCAAGCATAATTTTGTAGTCCAACTCTCGTGCCTCGGTCTCAACAGGTATGAAGACTATTTTTTTATTTTGTAAAGATTTATAACCCATTTTTAGTTATTTAAGTTCCAATGCCTTTATAAATAAGATTATTTTTTTCAACATCTTTTCGGTTCAATATATTTCTGCCATCTAAAATAGTTCTTTCTTTCAGCGAGGATAGTTTTTTGTAATCTGGATTCCAAAACTCTTTCCACTCAGTACAGATCACTAAACCATTACAATTTGAAATTTGATTATATTTGTCTTTAATAAAGGCAACGTTAGTAACGTCATGAAAAAATTCTTTAGTATTTTTACTTGCCTCTGGGTCATAGACATATATTTTTTTAAATTTATCTGAAAGGCTCTTTATAACTTTTATAGCAAGTGATTCTCTAATATCATCTGTGTCTGGTTTAAATGATGAGCCCCAAATTAATAGAGAAGAGGTCTTGGGTTCTTTGAAGCTTAAATTTACCTTTTTAACAAAAGATGAAACGTTATGATTATTCCTATCTTGAGTTGCCGATATAATTGATGAGTTAAGATCATTAACTTTTTGGAAATAAGATAGGGCTTTTAGGTCTTTAGGAAAACAAGAGCCACCATATCCTAAGCCAGCATACAAGAAATCTTTTCCAATTCTAGAATCCGATCCTATTCCTTTTCGGACCTCATGCATATCTGCACCAACTAACTCTGCAATTTCAGCTATCTCATTAACAAAGCTTATTTTAGTTGCAAGAAATGCATTAGCTGAATATTTAGTCAACTCAGCAGAATTTGTTGACATAAAAATAATTTTATCTGACTTTCTGCATAACGGTTTATAAATTGATTGAAGAATATCTCTTGCCTCAAGCGAATCAGTTCCAATAATAATCCTCTCGGGTTTCATGAAATCATTAACAGCAGACCCCTCTCTTAAAAATTCTGGATTAGATACAACAGTAATTTCTAATTTTTTATTATCTATTTTTTTTATAAGTCTTTTATAGACTTCTTGATTTGTACCTAAGGGAACGGTTGATTTCAGAACCACAATTGCATCCTCATTGATAATATCCCCTAAACTTGAAATGACAGAAAAAAGGTTTTTCAAGTTTGGCTTGTTTTGAGTGTTGTTAGGAGTATCAACACAAATAAAAAAAATTGTATTTTTAGCAATACTTTCATAACTATGAGTAAAATTTAAATTTTTGTTTTTTATATTTTTTACAACTAAATTTTCAAGTTGAGGCTCATAAATAGGAAGAATTCCTTTCTTTAGGTTTTCGATTCTCGTTTTATTTATATCTAAACAAGTAACTGAATGTCCAATTTCTGCCAAACAAGCCCCAGTAACGAGCCCTACATAACCTGAACCAATAATACTAATTTTCAATTTTTATTTAACCTTTCATAAAAAATTTTGGAGGCTGAAGCCGGAATCGAACCGGCGTAAACGGCTTTGCAGGCCGCTGCATAACCACTCTGCCATCCAGCCTTATCTCTTAAATGTTGCTATTGTATATGAAAGTCCTGTTTGGAGAGTAATTATTAGGGCTAAAAATAATAAGAAATTAGAAATAAATAATATTAAGGAGTTATTTAAAGTAAGGCCTATCAAGTAAAAGGAGAATACTAATAACTGAATAGAGGTTTTGAGCTTCGCAAGAAAAGTTACTTTTGTAGATTCAGATGTTCCCTGTCTAGCATTCAAGTCTCTTAGGGCGGCAACCCAGAACTCTCTAGCAAGTATTATTCCACCAACCATGCCAATATATAAGCTTGATAGCTCAATACACAAAGCGAGGATCAAAAACATGGCTAAAATCTTATCTGCAATTGGGTCAATTATTTCGCCAACCTTTGATTCAAGTTTGTATTTTCTTGCAAGGAAACCATCCCAATAGTCAGAAATACTAGCAAGGAAAAATAAAAATAATGCCCATTCATATGAGTCAAATGCAGTAATGAGTATGAAAATAATTGGGGCTATAAAAATTCTAAAATAAGTTAGAGATTGAATTATGTAATTCATGATTTGTAAAATATATATATATCTTTAGCTAGTTTAATACTTATTCCTGGAACCTTACAGAGATCATCAACTGAAGCCTCTTTAATTGACTGAATAGATTTAAAATAATTTATTAAATACTTTCTCTTTTGGGGTCCCAGGCCTTTAATATTATTTAGAGATGATTTTTTTATTGACTTATTTTTCTTCTTCCTATTACTTGTGATGGCAAACCTATGAGATTCATCTCGAATTTGTTGAAGAAGTAAAAATCCTGGACTATCTATAGGCATCTCAATAATCCCATCTTTAGAAAGAATAGTTTCTGTAGATCTGACTCTTTTGGAACCCTTAACAATACTTAATATCATTGGTGACTGTTTTGCTAAAACAGAAAAAGCGCTTAATGCAGCCTCCAGCTGGAGCTTACCTCCATCAATTAAAACAATATCTGGTAATGGATTAATGTTATTTTTATTAATTCTTCTCTCAAGCACGTGCTTTATTGAAGCTATATCATTTCCTGAAAATTCCTTGGGTATATTGAAAAGCCTATAATCTTTTTTTTGCGGTCCATTGGATGAGAACTTTACAGCTGAAGCTACTGCATCTTGGCCGCCATGGTGACTTACATCATAACCTTCGATTACTAAGTTTTCTTTTTTTAAGCCTAGGTTTAAAAGAAGATCCTTGATTGCAAACTCATATTTATCAGCCTGATTAATTCTATTATCAATAACTTGATTAGCATTTAATTTGCCTAATTTAGCTACTTTTCTCATGTCTGAATTCAAACTTGTAAAAATTGTGACTTGTTTTCCAAATTTAAGTTTTGCTGCTTGCTTGATTAGAGACAAGTTGTTGGGCTTTATATTAAAGAAAATTTTCTTAGGTAAAGAGAAGCTATTTTGGTAATAAGAAAATATTAAACTTTGAAAAAGGCTATCAATATCATGCAATTGATTACCCTTTAAATAATAAGTTTTGGTCCCTCTGATTTTTCCATCTCTGACTGATAAGATGCATATTCCCGTTCTATCAAGTTTAGAAACACATGTAAAAAAATCAACACTGATTAATGAGCTGTTAAATGATTGCTCTTGCTGAAGCAAATCTAAGCTTTTAATTCTTTTTTTGATCTCTTGCGCTCTTTCAAATTCTTGCTGTTCAGCTAATTTATGCATCTGAGCAGCCATTAATGATTTAGTTTTTTTTCCAGAAGATGATAAGTAATGTTGAGACGATGCAATGTCTCCTTGATAGCTGATCTCAGAAATTAAATTAACGCATGGAGCAGAACAACGTTGCATTTGATGCTCAATGCAGGGTCTAGATCTGTTATTAAATGTTGTATCGCTACAATTTCTAATCTGATAAATTTTTTGCAAGTCTTTGATAGTTGCCTTAACAGCTTGAGCGCTTATAAATGGACCAAAGAAGTTTTTTGAAACAGCATGTTTAGATCTTCTCATGCTGATGCTTGGATATTTATGATCCATAGAGAAATGTACATATGGATATGTCTTATCATCCCGCAAAAGAATATTAAATCTAGGCAAATTTTCTTTAATTAATGATTGTTCTAAAAGCAAAGCTTCAGCCTCGGTCATTGTTGAGAAAGTTTCTATTCTATCTGTCAAAATTTTAATTTGTTGTGTTTTTCTATCCTTAAAAGACTTACCGAAATATGAGGAGACTCTTTTCTTTAGATTCTTTGCTTTGCCAATATAAATAATTTTATTTTTAGAAAAGAATTTGTATATTCCAGGAGTGTCAGGAACTTGCTTTAAATCTAAGGCCATTAACTAAGAAATTTCTTTGCTATCAGTTTTCCAGCAGCAACTCCATATTGATCAAAGGGATTAATTTGTAACATACATGCAGTTACAAAGACTCTATGCTCCCAGCTTGCAAGCAAAAAACCAAGCCCCTCAAGTGATAGCTCATTTAAATGAAAAAGATTTACTGGAGAATTACTATTGGTTTTTTCAAGAAAATTGACAGGCCCTTTAAAGGCTGAGGATAGCAAATCAGCTTGTCCCTTAGCTTGAGCGCTTAATAATGGGCTATTCGTTGAGGTTGAGTAAATAATATCGGTGCAGAATTCTGCAGTGCCCTGATGCAATAATTGAAAATATGAGTGTTGAGCGGTAGACCCGAAACCTCCAAATATTGACTGGCCCGTCTCTTTGAACATAGATTCAACATTTGGCATCTTGCCAAGTGACTCCATCTCAAGTTGCTGAATATAAGTAGCCAAAGATCGCAACTTCCAATTGTAAGCAAGCACCACTCTATTTTTTTTCTTTAGAAAATTATTAAACCACAGATCTGAAAACGCTAATATTTTAATAAATTTTTGATATTGTCGATCTATTTTTGTATTACCTAGAATCATTTGATCTGCAGAAAGACCCCCCTTCAAAAATTTAGAAAAATCATTTTCTAATGCGGCGCCTAGGGAAATGGGTGACCAAATTGAATATCTACCTCCAACTGTTTCGGGGAATGCGACAATAGAATTTTCTGCAAAACCCAAAGTTTTAGCTTTTTCTATATTTGCTGTAATGACTATTGAATTGGTTGTATCTCTCTTTTTTCCCAGCCATTTTAAACATGACAATGTTTCATCTGTTAATAGAGATTTAGATGAAAAAATATAAAAATTCTTTTGCCCTCTGAGGGGTTTTAATATTGCGTTGAATTCATCCCTATCAGGCCCAGATACAAAATAGTAATTTAATTTAAATGATTGGTTGTATGAAAATTCTTGAAGCAATTTTGGTCCCTCATAGGAACCACCAATACCAAAAGTAATGATATTCTTAAAACCCTCTTTTTTTATCCTCCTTATAAAAGGTTCTGTAATTTTTTTAAAATCAAACTCAGCTGCATTTTGATTTTGACGATATTGATGATGCAAAGCTTGTCTATTCTCCGTCTGATTGACAACTTCTCCATTAAAAAGATTGCTGATTGATTCTTGGAGATTTAGTTGAAGTGCAAGCTCATCAAATAATTTATAGTGATGAGAAGAGAAGTTCTTTAAATATGGCTGGTAATCTAAAAATTCTGATTCAAACTTAAAGGATAGTTTTCTTTTTCCATCAACTGACTTGGACAGTTTCTTGAGATCTGAGAAAATATTTTTGATAGATCTATTTTTCACAGATAGCTTCGTTAAAATTTTGCAGTGCTCCAGTAATATTCTCAGCCTGAGTAATTGGTCTCCCAATAACTAAGAAAGTGGAGCCCCTGTTAAAGGCCTCTTTTGCGCTCATGGTTCTTGCTTGATCATCTTTTACATTAATATCCCTAATTCCTGGTGTAATTTTTATTGAATGAGAGCCTAAAATTTTATTTGCTATTTCAAGCTCATGAGGCGAACAAACAATTCCATCTATGTTTGCTTTAAAAGCTATTTTAAATAAATTACTTATTTGTTCTTCAAGCTTATTGTTAAATAAAGCTATTGAGTCTTCATTTTTTAGGCTTGTAAGCATTGAGACTCCTATTACTTGTGCATGAATAGATTTGCCTGCAAGCATGGCTTTGTTGAGCATCTCTTCACCGCCAGATAAATGAACTGTTAGCATATCTATTTTGCAGTCGTGGAAGCCTAGAATTGTCTCATGTACAGTATTTGGAATATCGTGCAATTTTAAATCTAAAAAAATCTTAAATCCTTGAGAAGATACATGCTTAAGAAATGATTTTCCAAGAGCATTAAAAACAACGCTTCCAATTTTGACCATACAAAGATCTGGATCAAGTTGATCTAAAATTGCATGAGCCCGGTTAAGATCAAAAGTATCAATAGCTACAATTATTCTTGGATTAGTCATTAGCATGCAGGAGCTTCTTGGATGCTTTGAAATGCATAATTGAGGTTTCGCCTAAATAAGATTCTTCTTTGGTCTTAGGGTTAATAAATTTTCTTGGTCTAATAGTTTTTTTTGAGAATGAACCAAAGCCTCTTATCTCAACTCTGTTATCTAAGGCAACAGTATTAATTATTTCTTGTAGCATTAAATCAATTCCTTCAATAATTGTTTCATCATTTAATGTCACAAATTTTCTTGAAAGATAGATCGCTAAATCGGACTTATTAAAATTCTGCACCTTTTTCTTCATTGTTAGTTCAAGAAATATTTAGCTTTTGTGGTTGGACTAAAGCGAACTTTATTTTGGGATGGAATTTTGAAATTTTCCATGCTCTTTGGATTTCTGCCCATTCTTTCTTTTGTGGTAAATATTTCAAAAGAGCCAAATCCAGACAGCTTAATATTTTTTTGAGATCTAAGAGTTTTTTTTATCACTTGAAAAAATTCATCTACAAATGAATCAGAAATATCGACTGAAAGCCTCAATTCTTTTTTTAATATTGCGCTTAAGTCTTTTTTGGTCAAATTCATGACCTTATTTTAGCATTCAATCTTTTTTCTAAAAGCTTCAGTATAGTTTGCATTGAACTATTGATTTCAGACTCTAATAAAGATTTAGCATTGCTTTGAAAGGTAAATCTTAGCGTCAGGCTCACAGAGCCCTGAGGAATATCCTTTCCTTCAAAAGTATTGATAAGATTGAAGGAGACTAGGTGCTTGATTACTCCTTGCGAAATCAAGCTTTCAACCTCTTCATAAGAAATAGATTTATCTATGACGATATTTATGTCTCGAGTGGAAAGAGGGAATTTGCTAGTCTTTACGATTTTTGGATTTACAAAAGATAATGAAATTTTTTCAGGATAAATTACAAACCCATGAGCTTGTTTCTTGAGCAGTTTCTCTGTAACAGAGAGGTCTATTTCACCCATCACTCCAATCTTTTGTTTGCCAATAAATATATCTAATGCATTTTCATTGAATGGTGCTAGTGAACTCGCTTTTTGAAGTTCAATATTTTGTATGCCTAAGGTTTGTAATAATTTAGAGATTTCTGCCTTCAGCGAAAAAAAATCATATATCATTTTTTTCTGACTCCAGGTTTGTTGCGGTTCATGATGATAAATAATTCCGGATAAATGTAACGATTGAGTAAAGCCACTTTTTTCTTTTTTAAATACGTTGCCTGCTTCAAATACTTTTATAGATGTATGACCTTTTTTTAGATTGCTGTTTACTGCTGTAAATAAAGATCTGAAAAGACTTCCCCTAAGCAATGGCTCGTTTTCATTTATTGGATTTTGTAATTCAGCAGGATTCCAGTTGTTACTATTTAATTGATAGAAAGAGTCTCTTGAAACAAATGGCATATGCATAAGTTCTTTAAAGCCAGAATGAACAAGTCCAAGTCTAAGATTGCCTAATGCATTATCCTGCTTATTATTTGCAATTGGCCCTGCCTTTGGTTTTGATATAGGTATATTGTCATACCCGTAAGATCTTAATAACTCTTCATACAAGTCCTCTTCCAAAGAAATATCAAATCTGTAGTTAGGAATATTGAATGTGACATTCTTTTCATTTCTGGCATGCACTTTAAAACCAAGGTTTTTTAATATAAGAATTGCTTTGCTTGCCTTTAAGCTTAATCCAGAAAAATTATTAAATCTTGCTACATCCAATTTCACATTTTTCTTTTTAGTCTTGTTGGAATAAGAACAATAAAGTTCGGCTGAATTATATTCCGCTATTTGATCTAATAGAAATAGATATCTTTCTAATGCTCGTTGCTGTAATTCAGGATCTACCCCTCTCTCAAAGCGATGAGAGGCATCAGTAGCTAGCCCATACTTTCTAGCCTGATTAACAATAATCTCAGGTCTAAAAAATGCAGCCTCTACAGCTATGCTAGAAGTGTTCGATGACACAGCAGATGCCTCACTACCAATTATACCGGCAATCGCTTGGATCCCAGATTGATCCTGAATCGTTAATGAAGAAGACTGAACGTCTTTTACGTCACCCCCAATAACTGTTACTAAATTATGGTTTTCTTGAGGAAAGCAAACATTAATTGGTAAATCTAACTTAGCCAAATCAAATATATGCATAGGCGCACCAAGTTCTAACATCACATAATTGCCTAAATCAACCAGGGGATTGATTAATGGAATACCAGCAGATTCTATGAAGCCCCGCTTTTTAGAATCTAGATTATTTATTTTTTGCAAACCTTTAACCAGCATTAAATGATAATTGCCACAACCAGAGCCATCAATTTTGTTAATAATTTTTTTATCTTGGATAAGTTTTAATGATGAGGTTTCAATTTTTTGGTTAGGTTTTTTTGATTGATATGCATAGAATTCTCTTTCTAGACCTCTCAGTGATAGTGCATCTCCTCGGTTTGGAGTGATGTCAAATTCTATTAAATCTCCCTTTATCTCGCACTCAAAACCAACTTGCGTGAATACATCACTAAGTTTTTTTTGACTAAGGTTTGTATTAAGAAAATTCTTTAAATATAAATATTGAATTTTCATGATGGAAATTGATTCAAAAAATCTAAATTGGATGAATAAAATTCTCTGATATCTGTTACTCCATAGTAAAGCATAGCTAATCGCTCAACTCCCATACCAAAGGCAAAGCCACGAAATTTTTTTGTGTCTATGTTACAGCCATTTAATACATTGGGATGAACCATTCCACATCCTAAAATTTCTAACCATCCCGCTTTGCCAAATTTTATATCTACTTCTGCAGAAGGCTCGGTGAAGGGAAAATATGATGGCCTGAATCTGACTTCCATTTTCTCATTAAAAAAATCTTCTAAGAAATCTATTAAAACTCCCTTTAAATCGCCAAAGGTTACATCTTCGTCTACTACCAAGCCCTCAATTTGAGTAAACATTGGTAGATGAGTGGTATCAGAGTCACATCTAAATACTCTGCCAGGAGAAAGCATATATAAAGGCAAATCTTCTTCTAACATTGCATGCACTTGAGTATTTGAAGTATGCGTTCTTAATAAATATTCTGATTTGCTATTAGAATTAAGATAAAAAGTGTCATGCATTTGTCTTGCAGGATGATTTTCTGGAAAATTTAATGCTTCAAAATTATAAAAATCTGTTTCTATCTCATTTCCAGAAAAAATTTGATAATTTAGAGGGGCGAAATAGTTAATAATTTTTTGTGAAATTTTAGTGATTGGATGCTCAGAACCAACAATAAACGGATCAGCGGGAAGAGTAACATCTAATTTCTTCAGGTCACTTGTACCCTCTATATCCTCAAAGGAAGTCTCAAATAATTTACTTAAGTTATTTTTAAGAACATTTAACTCTTTTGCTGCATTAACTCTCTCATCTGATTGAAGATCTTTAAGCTTTGTAAATGCAGTTACAACAAAAGACTTTTTACCAAGATATTGAGCTCTTAGTTGAAAGAATTCAGCCTCTGATTGAACGGATTTTAATTTGAGAGCGGCTGTTTCAATTAAATCCTGGGGGATTTGCATGAGGACATTATACCCTGACTTTTTCTACGATTTTCTTAAAAGTGTCAGGATCGGAAAATGCAATGCCAGCTAAAGATTTTCTATCTAGCTTTATGTTTGCTTGAGAAAGCTGATTGATAAATCTGCTATAAGAAAGCTCTAAAGGCATCAAAGCTGCTGAGATTCTTGATATCCATAATGAGCGAAAAGTACGCTTTTTATTTCTTCTGTCTCTAAACGCATATTGCAGTGCTTTAATATTAGATTGTTTGGCAGTCTTAAATAATCTACTTCTTGCACCATAGTGACCTTTAGTCGCTTTTAGTACTTTCTTATGTTTTGCTTTTGCAGCTAATGCTTTAGTTACTCTTGGCATGATATTTAAATATTATATAAAAGTTTTTGGGCTATTTTTTTTGTCTCGTCAGCCATCTTGATCATTCCGCGATTATGACGCTTTCTTTTAGTGGTTTGCTTGGTCAAGATATGAGCGCGAGATGCACTTCTTCTTTTTAAACCACTGCCGGTAGCCTTAAAACGCTTTTTAGCACTTGAATGTGTTTTTAATTTATAACCCATAATTATTTCTTTCTAATTTGTGAGAGAACCATCAATAACTGTCTTCCTTCAAGAGATGGCTCTTGGTCTACCTGAGCAATATCTTGGAGGTCTTCCCTCAGTCGATTTAAGAGCTCAAGGCCTAAATTACTATTTAAGATCTCTCGACCTCTAAATCGAACGCTGATTTTAGTCTTATCTCCGTCATTAATAAAGCTTTTTATCTTTTTTAATTTAATATTGTAATCACCTATATCAGTGGTCGGACGAAACTTAATCTCTTTTAAGGACTGTTTTTTTGGCTTTTTAGTGCCACCAGTGCTTTTTTTCTTTTCAAATTGAAATTTACCAAAATCTAAAAGCTTGCAAACTACTGGCTGAGCATCAGAAGGAGAAACTTGAACCAAATCAAGGCTTTTCTTTTGTGCTTCTTCTAAAGCCTCATCAATAGCTAATAATCCTAATTTTTCGCCATCAGAACCGATTAACATAACCTCTTTTGCATAGATTTTGTTATTTATAGGAGTCGTTGATTTTTTCTTCAAAACGATAACTAAAGACCTTATATGGTATGGGAGAGATTAATCAAAGTAACTTTGATTTAAAAAATGAATTGCTAAGTGATTTAACATTGAGTGGGATTTTATAGCATTATTCATAAAAAGAAAACAACCTTATGGCTGGAGTAATTGCTCCGTCCATTCATCTTTTTGCTGCTTAAAGACATGCCTTTTATTTAATCTATTTTCATGACCTTGCCAAAACTCAAAATAATATGGGGTAAAAGAATAGCCTCCCCAGAAATCTGGCCTAGGCGTATCAGAAGTCATAATTTCTAAAGTTTCATGAAAATTCTTTGTAACTTCATCATAAGAATCGATGACCTCAGATTGATTAGAGCTGATCGCTAATGCATTTTTTTCTTTAGTTCTGCCCTGAAAATGCTGATCAGAAAATTTGGAAGATGCTTTAAAAATTTTTGCTTTTATTCTAATTTGAGTATTGATGCTTGCCCAATAAATCAGAACAGAAACCTGGTTGTGAGACTCAAACTGATTTGCTTTTGGTGAGCGATAATTTGAAAAAAATATCCATTCATTATTATCAATATACTTAAGATTTACATACCTTGCTTCTACTTCTTGCAAAAGCTGGTTGTAAGATGAAACAGAAATTGCTTCTACCCCTTTTTGACCGCTTTCAGTAGCTTTTTGATAAAGCGAACGAAAAAGAATATAGGGTTTTTCAGAGCTAAGATTAAGAAAATTAATCATAAAAAGTTATATGATGTGATGGTGCCCAGAGCCGGACTTGAACCGGCACGAAGTTGCCTTCGAGGGATTTTAAGTCCCTTGTGTCTACCAATTCCACCACCTGGGCAATTAGTTTGTATGATCAATATTTCTCTTAATTT
>Ga0181555_1000119_pt1 | contig 74799 bp, 74 predicted proteins | sample 011ome_15_FD_145601 | JGI IMG/M metagenome (GOLD analysis project Ga0181555, IMG submission 145601) | Coastal salt marsh microbial communities from the Groves Creek Marsh, Skidaway Island, Georgia - 011504AT metaG (spades assembly) | ecosystem: Environmental > Aquatic > Marine > Intertidal zone...
TAATGCACTAAGATAATCTATATAGGGCGTGTGTAGATTGTTGCTATTAATAGTTAATGCATTTTTTTTACAAAAGTATTTGAGATTATAATACCTATTAAAAAAGCTGGAATTGATATATAAGTATAAGTCCAATCACCATACATGAATGCTGGATAGAAAGGTATTACATAGAACAGTTCTAGCATAAAGAAAAACCATGCTAAGAAAATAAATATTCCATAATCAGGATAGATGTCTAGTAAGAGTTCATGACCTGCAGCAAATCCAACTATAAACCCAATTGCATAGCATATATTTGTTAAAAGCTTGAAAAACCATACATGCGAATTTCCCATCATATACCCCCTAGCTACAATTAGTATATTATGGTTATATTTAAAATTACAAGCAATTACTGTTATGTTCCCCCTGCGGTGTGTGGCTAGAGTAGTCTTTTTGTAAAGTTAAGATACAACTATTTAGATAATAATAAAGTCTATCAATTCATAATAGTTATTTACCCCATGCATTCGTTTCGAATACTTCATCAATCTTTGTATCTGTTATATGGTTAGTGTAATTTGACATGACTTTCATTGCAGTTCCTACAATAATATCTAATATTACCTCTTTGCTATAACCAGCAGCAAGAAAATCATTTACTTCATTTTTACTTGGCCATCCACGTGTCTCATTTATGATAGAAGTGAATTTACGCAAAGCCTCCAATTTTTTGTCTTTAATTGGTTTGTTGTCCCTCAGAGACTCAATTACATCATCAGGAATTTTTGCCATTTGTGAGACAGTTGTATGTGCAGCCATGCAATAGGGACATTCATGTTTATTTGCATTGGTCATGAGGATAATCTGTCTTTCCGTTTCTGTTAATGAAGTTTTGTCAAAGATATCATTAATTGCCATATAACTTTCTAGCATTGCTGGAGATTCTGCTATAACCGCCATGAAATTTGGTATAAAACCCCATTTATCATTAATTTTTTGTAACATATCTTTTGATTCATCTGGTGCTGTCTCAACTGTGTGTATTTTAAAATCACTCATATACATTTCCCATAAGATTTTATAAATTGTTTATTAACTTTATTATATCTCAGCGGAATGAAGTCACAATATCTGATTACCAATCAGGATGAAAATACTATTGAGGGTTATCATGAGATATTAGGTTATGTTGTGTTTCACAAAAAGCTAGAAACTCTTTATCAAAAATTACTAATTCTAGATCCACTTGTAAGCAATTATAAGTGAACTACATACCTCTAGTAAAACAACCAGATAGATCAGTGCCACTTATTAGTAATTTACCTGTACTAGGGCTTTTGATGAATTGATAAACCTGACAAGTACGTGTAAGCATTCTATCTGTACCTCTATACATACCGCCAGTTGTCAATTTAACAAAACAGGTATTATTATCCATAATAATTTTTGTACTAACTCCATTAGCATTAGCAAGTGCTTTAAAAGCTGGGCCTACTGAATAGGAGGTGGCTACAAATTTTGTAACACCAATATCATCTGAAGATTCACAAATTTCATTTATAAATTCTTTTGTTACACATTTATTATTGTTTCTATCTTTACATGATCCATCAGGATAATAAGTGTATTGAATACCTGTTTCCATATCATCAGCTGGATTAGATGAACAAGCAGATATAATTAAAGTTAACATTACCATATAGACAATTTTTAGATTAGATTTCATTTTTTTCCTAGTTGCTGATAGCAATAGAGCGGTACTTAGCAGCACTTTTATTAAATAATAATTTATTAGTTAATCTGTCGTATATTTTAACATCTAAAATTAGAGTATCAGCAGAGTTTTGTGCTTTTATTTTAAAGTTAGATTTTAAATCAATTACAAGGCCTTCTCTAGTCTCTCTCCCGGCACGATTAACATTATGTGATGGATATAGTTTATAAAATGAACCATTAGTGATTTCAAGTTGAGTATCGGCACCGTATCGTCCAGCACCAACAAAACATGCCATTATATTCAGGTGATTACCATTCATGCCACATGAAATTACAGCCTTATAAGGATGTTCTTTAGCATATCTTGCAGCTTGCTCTTTTCTTCTAATTGCCGCCTCCTCAGCATCTTTTTTTCTTTGAGCATCAGCAATTTCTTTTGCTTTCTTTTCTTTTGCTAATCTAGCATCTCTTTGCTTTAAAATATCAATCCCTTTTTCTCGAGCTACCTGCAGATCTTTCAAGTACATAAGTACATTTTTTATTCCTTTATCTTTAGAATAATCAGACTTGATCATCTTTGATTCAAGCTCATAAAACTTATCTATATTAGTAACTTTAAACTTTTTAAGCTGATCAAGTTGTGATTTATTACCTTTGAGGGCACTGATAAAACTATAGTCTGCATATGATCGATAACCTTGATATAACGCAAATCTCTTTAAGGTTTCATCGCTAGAAATAAATGTAGAGTAAGTTGTTATAATTTTATCTGATTTAAGAGCATCATGAAGCTTTACAATATTTTTAGGATAGTCAATGAAATAAGAACATTGAGATTTGTTTTCTTTAATTTCTAAATATGCATCATTAATATCTTTGTAAACTTTTTTAAATTGATGAGATGGTTTTTTATCATATTTATCAGATAATATTAGATTGTGTCCAATTACTTTTGGGCCACTATCGTTTTCTGATGAATAACCTAAAGTGCAACGGTTTTGTCCATCTTGATTTAATCTCAATCCAACGGTGTATTTAATATCGTCGGTATTAGCTTGTTGTTTAATTTTTTCTACAAACTGATTGTATTTATCAATTTTAGCTTGCTCTTTTTTCTTAATAGCATTGGACATTTCAAGAAGAGAGTCATATGAAACTGTGTGTATGACATCATTCTTACTAAATGAGACAACATTGTTGTATTGATCAAACCACATATTAAAGATATCAAACATATATCTTGGTAGAACTACAATCTCATCTTCGTCCCATTTAAAGTAATCTTTGTTTACCTTTCTTGGTGTAGGAGAACCTGGTTTTTGCCTGATGAGACGACAGTTTACACTTAAATCAAGACCTTTGCCCAAGCTTGATAAATGCATACTTACTTTTTCAGAGCCTAATGTAAGAACATCATGTATACCAATACCCTGATAATTTTTGTGAACATCAAGTAAAAATAATTTGTCTTTATCTACTTTAGTTTCAATAAACGTAAAAACCTTATCATATTGTTCTCTTTCATTTCTATCAAGAAGACTGCACGTATCAATGTCTATACCTTTTATTTTTGAGCTAATGACTCTATTGCCATCAATATCTTTTATAAATACAGGCGTTTTAGCATTGGGGTTAGATATTATCAGTAAATCAAATAGTTTCTTATTCTCTTCTGATACTTGAGATAGTGCAACTGAAGAGAACAGCACGAAGGGTAGTAGAATTAATTTTAAATAAAGCAATATAGAAATACGCTCTTTGTTAGAATTTATAATTAAATGAGGAATTAGCTGATTCATTTCTATATTATTGGTTACAAGCATATTATATTTTATTCTAGACGGTAATTAAAATTATTTTATGCTTTTTTTAATGTTATGAAAAATATTGTATTTATATTAATGCTTTCTGTGTGTGTACATCATGTGCATGCATCTGAGAGTAGCTATAGTGTCATTGAAATCTCTAGCAATCTTAATGAGCCGTGGGGTATGACATTTATAGATCATAAATCATTGCTTATTACAGAAAAAACAGGTTCTTTAATTAATGTCAATAGCGTAACAGGCGATAAATTTGAGATTGAGCATGACTTAGATTTTTATTATTACGGTCAAGGAGGATTACTTGATATTTTATATCATGATGACTATGTATATGTTAGTTACTCTGAAGACAGAGGTGATGGAAAGTCATCAACATCTATAGCAAGAGGATTATACAATGATAGAAAAATAAATTTCCAAAATATCTTTAGAGCAGAACCTCCGATCGATAGTGGATATCATTTTGGCTCTAGGATTGTTATCAAAGATGATTACTTGTATGCAACTGTTGGTGAACGTGGAAAAGGTATGATTGCACAAGATGTAACGAACCATCCAGGTAGTATAATAAGAATACATTTGAATGGATCAATACCAAAAGATAATCCAAAGTTTATTGATAAACCAGATTGGTTACCAGAGGTTTATCAAATTGGCGTAAGAAATCCACAAGGAATGTCCCTTTCCCCATTTGATAATAAGATTTATATTTCAAATCATGGAGCTAGAGGTGGTGACTTCTTTGGAGAAGTTAAAAAAGGAGAAAATTATGGGTGGAAGATTATAGGCTGGGGCGGAAAGAACTATGTAGGAACTAAAATTGGAGATGGAAGTAACTGGAAGCTAGGCTTTACAAAACCATTATGGACATGGGTGCCTTCAATAGCACCAAGTAATATACTCATTTATAGTGGTAATAAGTTTCCCGAATGGGATGGTGATGTATTAGTAACCTCTCTGAAAAGCAAAACTTTGTTTAGACTCGATTTTGAAAAAGGGGTTATTAAAAATCAATATATAATTTTTGAAGATCTTATAGGAAGAATTAGAGATATTGAAATAAATAATAATGGAGAAATTTTCTTAATAGATTCAGATAGTTCCGCAAGTTTATGGCAATTGAAAAAATAAATGGGAGAGATAAATGTTCAGAATAATTCAATTTTTATTGGTATATATTTTTATAGTACCTACATCAAGTGCAGAAACATATATAGCAACAAGGCAGGAGTTGTGGTTCAATGATTCAAACTACACTAAAACTTCACATCATATTAAAGTAGGAAAAAATTTCATAATGGATGATTATAGATTTTTTGGTGAGCTGGGCGTTGGTGAAGATATAAGTGAAGGGACGCCTATAGGATCAGGGTTATCTTATGATTACTTGCGTTTTGGTGTTACTAGAAAGTTTTTTAATTCACTAAGGTTAAACGTGAATTATCGAAGTAAAATGAAATCTGTTGGAAAAGACCTTAATTGGATTGTTATTAATACTAAATACACATTTTGATTATAATCAATTATGAAAGATATTTTTATTTTAGTTTTATTATTTTTTATAGCAATAGTATTATTGAATAACAAAATACTTAATAGAAACCTAAGTTATCTCTTAGCAGGAATAGTTTCCTTCTTTTTTGTCATCACGTTAATTTATGTAGTCATGGGAGAGATAATGATGTATTTTTTAAATATATAGAAATCATGATTACAGATAAAAATATAATAGAATTCATTTCTTCGTGGAAGGATGGAATAATACTTATTCAGAAAGCATACATCGCAAATAACGATTATAAAGAACTGGCACGTAACTTTGTTGATAATCATTACCTCTTTAATGAAGAATTAGTTTTATTTAAACCTACACTAACTAATGATGTAGTTTTTCGAAATACTTCGGATGATGCTCTTTCATATTTTATCGGAGGTAAGTACCCAGAAGATAACGGTTTTGCATTAAATGATTTTGAAGATATTGAAATTGATGAGATAAATACAATCATAGAAAAAGAGCTTATAGCTGTAATGGGTGTTTTTATTCTTAGACTAAAAAATACTAATGATCCTCTTAGGATAGCATTTACTTTTATATTGAAATCTACCAATATTGGCTTAAAAATTAAGATTCATCACTCATCACTAATTAAAAAAATATTTAATCTTAGCGACTGCTGTGCCTAGATACTTTAGATCTTCCTTTAGCTTTACTAAAGAATGGTTTTTTGCTAGCTGATCTCGAATTAGTTTTACTATAGGGTTCTTTTTTACCGGTATCGGTTTTTGTAGATCTAGATACTGTATTTTTTGAATGTTTCTTTTGATTAGATTTTTTTTTACCCTCTGATTTTTTTTGTGTGTCTTTTCCTATGATAGAATTATTTCTTCTTCTTGGACCGTTACTTTTTGAAAAGCTTCTTGTGGGTTTTTTTTGTCTCAATGATTCCCTACTTCTTTTTCTTACAGCTCTACTATTAGTCTTTTTTGGTTTCTTAGCTGTATCAGGATGTAGAAGATAATATATTTCATCCCAAATATTCTGCTCTTCTGGTGAAACAAAACATATAGTAGAACCAGATGATCCTGCTCTACCCGTTCTGCCAATTCGATGAATATAATCTTCTGCAACCTGAGGCAAATCATAATTTATAACATGTTGAATGTGATCTATGTCAAGACCTCTTGATGCAATGTCTGTTGCGACAAGTACTTTAAATTTCTTAAACCTAAAGTCTGACATTACTCTATCCCTTTTATTTTGATTTAGATTTCCATTAAGGGCATCAGCTTTAAATCCATCTTCACAAAGTTTTTTTGCCATCCTTTGTGTGCCAAATTTAGTTTTTGCAAATATTAACACTGAACCTTCACGAGTAGAAAGCTGATTAAGTAATTCTTTATATTTTTTATTGTGGTCAATATTAAGAATATTATGATCAATATTAGTAAGAAGGACATTGTCAGACTTTATTGCTACTCTTTCAGGCTCATGTAAATATTTTTTTGATAATTCTATAATTTTATCTGGTAAAGTTGCTGAAAAAAGCAGTATTTGTTTTTTAATTGGCAGATATTTAAATATCTTATCAATTTGTTTGCCAAAACCCATATCTAACATTCTATCGGTTTCATCTAAAACTAAATAAGTACAGTTCTTCAAATCAATCTTTTTATTTTCTAGATGATCATTAATTCTCCCAGGAGTGCCGACTATAATCCTTGGGTGATCTTTTAATTGTCTAATCTGAATTCTTAATGCTTCACCGCCTATCAGGCATGCTGATTTAATCTTATCGCCATTATTAGTTAGTTGATTAATTACATCTATAACTTGTCTAGCTAATTCCCTTGTTGGCATCATAATTAAAGCTATAGATTTTTCATCTTTTGATAACATTTCTATGATTGGTATACAAAAAGCAGCAGTTTTACCTGTACCAGTTTGAGCTGACCCTAATATATCTGAACCATTTAGTACAATTGGTATAGCTTTTATCTGAATAGGAGTAGGTTTTACAAACTTCATATCTGCTAATGCATTATTCATTTTCTTAGACAATCCAAAGTTTTCAAAATTATTCATTTATATCCTTAAAGTTAAATTAATAATTATCTTAGTTAGAGATATTTACTGGTGCTATCTGTTTAAAGTTGCGGAAAAATATTGAGTTATGTAATTAATAGCCGATAACTGAGCTCAATTTACACCTCATTGAGAAGAATACAAGTTATTATTGTAAACTTTAACCTAAATAGTTATAAATATATTAGATAAACGAGAGAGAGATAATGACAGAAATGAATTATGAACAATTAATTGCACAGTGGCATAAAGATAGAAACCTTATCGATGGAAGTACAGATAAAGATCAATATCTTAAATTAATACAAGAGGCAGGAGAGTTATCCGATAGTTTATGTAAAGGAAAAGATATACGTGATGATATTGGAGATATGATGGTAGTGTTAATAAATATTATGGTTAGAAATGGATTGAAAATGAATGATTGTCTTGAAGTCGCTTACAATGATATTAAAGATAGAAAAGGAAAAATGATTGATGGTGTTTTTATAAAAGAAGGTGATATTTAGTAAATTATTGTCGCTTTTGTAATATTATTAAGTATGTTGTCCAGCGACATAACCAGATGACCATGCCCATTGAAAATTATGTCCGCCAAGATGGCCTGTTACATCAACCACCTCTCCTATAAAGAAAAGGCCATGATATTTCTTAGACATCATGGTTTTTGATGATAATTCATCTGTATCGATTCCACCTCTTGTCACCTCAGCTGTGCGGTAACCTTCAGTATCTTTTGGAGCTATAGTCCATTTTGTAAAATGATTACGAATATTATCTATTGACTGCTTTGAAATCTCAGAGATATTTCCTGAGTAGTTATATTTCTTACAAAACATACTAACAAATCTTTTCGGTAAAAGTTCAGATAAGATATTTACAATGCTTTGCTTTGGACTTGTTGCTCTCTTTTGATTAATAGTTTCATCAAAATTATGATCAGGAAGGAAATTAATATTTATGTTGTTACCCTTGTCCCAGTAAGATGATATTTGTAATATTGATGGACCACTAAGTCCACGATGTGTAAATAGCATTCCTTCTTCGAATGAAATATTTTCATAAGATATTTTTGAATTAAATGATAATCCTGATAATTGATTACACATATCTAATATTTCATCTGTAAATGTAAATGGTACCAATGCAGGTGATGTGTTAATAACATTTATATTAAATTGCTTTGCAAGCTTATAACCAAAGTCAGTTGCACCTATTTTCGGTATGGAGAGTCCTCCAGTTGCAATTACAAGAGATTTTGAAATATAAGTATCATTATTACTATTAATAGAAAATTGGTTGTCAATTTTTTTTACTTTATCAACAATAAATTCTTTTTTTATTGTGACATTTGCTTTATTGCATTCTGACAGCAGCATATCTATTATCAATTGGGATTTATCATCACAAAATAATTGACCAAGAGTTTTCTCATGATAGGCGATATTATGCTTTTTAATTAGTTTGATAAAATCAAACTGAGTATATTGATTAAGAGCAGATATAGAAAAATTAGTATTTTGTGATAAAAAATTATTCGAACTAGTATGTAAATTCGTAAAATTGCATCTACCGCCGCCAGATATACGGATTTTCTCGCCTATTTTATTTGAATGATCAACAACAATGACTGACTTTCCCCTCTTTCCAGATTCGATAGCACACATTAGACCTGCAGCTCCTGCGCCTATAATCAAAACATCAACATTATAATTCATAAGACATATTAACAATAAATTTAGTGAGAAAATAAGTTTTAGTAAAATTATGTTAAGATATTTTTTTATATATTTAAATTAACATGCACACAGAAAAGAAAGACTCAAAATTTTGGAAAGATACGGATACCTGGCGTAAAGAACCTGATTTTTGGAGAAAAGGGATAATGAAAAAATTACCTGTCTTAGCATCATTATCATTTGTTATGTTCATAGGAATTATATTAACAATTATTTTTAAATAACTAAAATGCGATATATTATTCCTCTATTTTTTATCAGTCATCTGGTGAGTTGTTCAGATTTTAATAATTCCAATCTAGATGGGAAAGAGTTTTTATGTACTTTCAATAACGCATCTAATGAACTAGTAGACTTCTCATTAAAGTTTTCTGATAACAAAGTTCATATAATTTCATGGTGGATAGATCGTGAATATAAAAATTTAGTAATAGATTATCATAAAGGTGAGAGTGATATTTTTAGAGAATATAAACTTAATAAGAGTATTAATATCTTGGGCAAAAATAAGGATTTTAAAAATAAAGCTTATTTGAAAATAGATAAGAATACATTAAGAGGAGAATATGCTAATAATAATATTGAGAGAGAAGAATTGAAGTGTCTAGTTGATCCTAAAGCTAGTTATAAAATGAGTCTTAAAATTGCTATCGGTAAGAAGAATTATGCTGCTTATGCAAAACAGAAAGGTTTTAAGTAAAGTTAATCCTAATAGCAATGAAAATTCTTTAAAAAAACAGCAGTCAATCTTTAAGAAATAAATCTTTTGTTCTAATAACTTTATCTATAATAACTGGTATGTTTTTTTTAAAATTAAAAAATCCTTTCTTAGAGAATTTCCAACAAAATAAATCTTCCTCCCTATAAATATAATTTATTTCTGTCTGATTTCTATATTTTTCGATAAAAGAATAATTCTCACCTATACATGGATAAATAACATCAACCTCCTCAGAATTAGTTAGAATTTGGTTCAAATTAGTCTCATTTATTATTTCTGCTTGATTAAAATGTTTTTTACAATTATCAAGGCATAAATATTTGAACTTTAATACCTTATCGCTAAGTTTAATATTACGACTTTGATTAGAAATATGAATCAAATAAATATTCTCATAATTATTATAAACACTCTTTCTATCTTTGATTGACAAGTCATTGTCAAAGATAATTAATTTAGAGCTGGATGATTTAGATTTGACTATATTTAAATCTATAGGACTATATGTAATATCTTCTTTAATTGGGTCAGCATATTCATTCAAACCATTGGCAGAATACTTGCCATTAGTAAATTTGTTAATATTTGATGATGTTGCTAGATAATGTTTACCAACTGTCTGTAATCCAGCTACCCATCTCCAACTGAGAGTATTAGAAGCACTGTCCCCATCTAAGAGATGTTTCATAAAGAAATTTGCTCCTAACTGCCATGGCAATTTTAGTGTAAATATCCAAATGCTCGCAAACCACATGCGAGTATGGTTGTGAAGATAGTTATTATTAATCAATTCAGAAACCCAGCTATCAAAACAATCAATGCCCGTATTTCCCTCAATTGCTTTATTTAATTTATCAGTATTTATTTCTTTTGGTTGATAATTGTAATAGTCTTCCCAAACTTTAGGTCGATGCTCGAGCCATCCTTTCCAATATACTCTCCAGAATACTTCTTGCACATATTTATCTATTTTAGAAATTGGGTACTTAGATAAGGCAGTATTTATAATATCGTATTCTACAAGAATTCGGTGAGAAACATACTTTGAAATAACTGAGACATTATTTCTCTTATCAGGACCATAATCATAATTCCTTTCTTTAGAATAAGAAGAGAGATTTTTATTGATGAAATTATTTAACTCATCTTGAGCTTGATCATATACATCCATGGTATTATTAATAATATTATATTTATGATAGATAAAAAAGATATAAGGGACAAAAGTGGTTTTATAACTGATAGTAGTATGTGGAATATTGATTTCGCTAATCAGGTAGCTGATGAGTTTGGCTTAAGTTTAACTAAGAAACATTGGGAAATAATAAATCTGATTAGAGAACTATATGAAAAAACTCAAAAAGTTCCAGAACTTCGCACTGTGCTCAAAAGTGTCAGGCTTAAAAATACTGAATTCAAAATAGATAGAAAATATATATATAATCTTTTTCCATATGGATATGGGCAACAAGCCTGTAAAATAGCTGGAATGCGTGAACCCAAAAAATTATGGCTAGATTTATAGATTAGGCAAGTTATGGTTTTAATATTATTGACAGTCTTAATTATTTTATTATGTGTACAGACTCATAAAATTTTTTTAAATTTATCAAATGAATTAAATATATCAATAATACTAATTATCATATCTCATTTTCTACATGTTCTACTATTTACATTATTATATTACTTAGAAATAGATAATATGATGGGTATGCATGATAATGCTTATATTGATTTAATTTACTATTCAATAAGTACATATACAACACTTGGTATTGGAGATATTTATTTTACTGGAGATGCAAGAATTATTTCTGGTATACAAGCAATAATCGGACTAATAATGATCGCCTGGTCAGCTTCACACATATATCTTAAGATTAAAAAGGAAATATAAAAAGAGGAGCAATAGTATGAGAGAACTAATGTTCCTCAAATATCTTTATCCAGTCAACTTATCTTGGTTTAACAACTGAATCAGTCAGTAGATCACTTACTCGATTGAAAACAAATCAAATTATAAAGGTAAGATCTATAAATATTTTTGAATTAAATTTTAGCAATGCTGATATTTAATTATAAATTGAAATATATAATGAAGGGAACAGAAACACCCAAACTAATGCCGCCAAAGAAAAAGAATGCAAAGTGAGATACCCAAATTCCGGTAATTATTTTTCTTGAAATACTGCTCATATGGTTAAGTTTTTCATCTACAGATTCTTTTGAAAACATGTATTCATAATTTGAATTTACCCATTTGCAGTAATAAACATAAGCGATAGAAATAATTACAAATACAAACATATTCATTAGAAGAATATCATAATAAAAGGATAGCCAGTACAAGGATGATATCAGTACTGGTAAAATCATATCTCTCATTAATATAGGCATTAAAATATAATACATTATTATATGATAATTGCATGAACTAAATTTGATGTAGGTTAAGTGTGGTTAAAATAAGTGGTACAGAAAGTAACTGGAACAGCTAATTATAGTCAATACTCCCCAGCTTTTTATCCACAGCTTTTTAGCTTTTATACCAAAATAAAGGAATATAAAACCTATAATAAGTGTATATATCACAGTTCCATCAACAATATTTTCTGTTGTGAAAGGACCATGTTGAGGATTGATACTATATCTCACAGTTTCTAAATAACGGTCTGTAAGAGTTCAGCAAATTTAAATATCACAATAAACATTCCAACAAGTGCGCAAAAGAATATAAATGATATGACCGGTAAAACTAAATGCTGAGCGCTAGAACCTAAAAAACTAATAACTCCTTTTTCAATAATCTTTTGAAGAAAAAACATTATATTCCCAAAAACAATCGATGCAAAAACGGGGCCTACTATGAAGTATACAAATGGTTTTAATGAATATACATCTGAAAAGCCTTCATCGATTGAATATAAATACAAGCTAGACAGAAACCAAAAAACTGCAGCAATAATATATTTATTTTTTTTAGCTTTATGCTCTTGTATAGCCTGCTCTACTGCTTTTCTACGTTCTTGTGCTTTACTCATTCTTTGCTCTTGATGAATATTCACCTGTAGATGGATTAATTTTAATATCTTCATCTTGCTTTATAAATGCAGGAACTTTAACCGTGATACCATTATCAAGTTCCGCATCTTTAAGTGTAGAAGATACCGTATCACCTTTTGCAACGTTCTCTGTTGACACGACTTTACAAACAACAAAGTTAGGGAGCTCTACATCGATTATTGCATCATTCCATATGGTTACGTCACACTCATCTCCATCATTAAGCCACCTTGGATCAAAATCAATAGATGAGACATTTAGTTCTAATTGTTCATATGTTTCAAGATTCATGAAAAATAGATTATCTGACTCTTGATAAAGAAATTGCATTGAAGTATTTAGTACATCTGCCTCATCTAATTCCTCACCAATTTTTACAGTCTTTTCTATCGTTTTTTTATTTAAAAGGTTTTTAATTTTAATCTTAGTAAAAGCTTGTCCCTTACCAGGATTAACAAAATCAGTATCCATTATCAGATATGGCTGGTTATCAACAATTACTTTGTTGCCATTTCTTAGAAGAGAATGATCAACCATTAGTTGAGTTGTTCTTGTGATGCTGCTTGAATATCAGAGTTCTCGAGAGCTTCTATTCTTTTTCTTAAAGGTGGATGTGTAGAGAATAATTTCTGTAATGTGCTTGATTGACCTTTATTAGAAATACCAAAAGCCAACATTTGATCTGGTAGAGGTGCTGCTACTTGTCTTTCAAGAGCTTTCAGTGCATTAATCATTTTAGTTTTAGATGTTAGTTGTGCACCACCAATATCAGCTCTGAATTCTCTCATTCTCGAGAACCAGCAAACTATTGTAGATGCTAAAATACCCAAGACAACTTGTGCAAAAATAACAGTGAAAAAATAACCTATACCATATCCTCTTTCATTTTTTAGAATTACTCTATCAACAAAATGTCCAATTACACGAGAAAAGAAAATTACAAATGCATTGACTATACCTTGTACTAAAGTAAGTGTAACCATATCGCCATTAGCAACATGACTCATTTCATGACCTATGACAGCTTCAATTTCGTCTCTACTCATAGCGCTTACAAGGCCTGTGCTGAGAGCAACTAGAGAATTATTTTTTGAAGAACCGGTAGCAAAAGCATTTGGTTGCGGGGAATTGAATATACCTACTTCTGGCATTTTTAATCCTAGTTGTGATGACTGTTGTTTCACGATATCCACATACCATCTCTCAAATTCATTTGACGGTGAGGTAATTAGTTTTACACCCGCCATGGACTTGGCCATCCATTTAGACATATACAACGAAATAAATGATCCGCCCATACCAAAGACGAGCGAAAACAGCATCAATGAATCATAATCTAAATCAATACCATTGGATTGCAGTATGCCAGTGAATCCAGTGAGCGATAAAAATATGCTCAATACTAATAATATTGCTATGTTTACAATGATAAAATAAAAAATACGTTTCATAATTAACCTATATTATAATTTAATTTTGCATTCTTGTGGATAAATTTCTGTTCAATCTTTTTACCACGTCTCGTCCTACTCATAATATATGGTTGAAGGTCTTTAAATTCAATGAATTTACTTCTTTTATTTTCTGCAGATATCTCTAGTCGCTGACCTTTTTTTATTACCCCAGAAAATATAATATTTTCTTGTTTTTCAGACTTAGGAATATTGATTAATTTGACACCCTTACCTTTTGATAATATTGGTACGTCATCTAACTTGGCAACTATCATGTAGTGATTATCTGTAATCAAGACATAGTAGATATAAGATTTAATATCAACTGATATAGGTTTGATAATGTTAGATGATTTATTCTTTACAATAGATTTACCATTACGGTTTGAGGAAGATAAATCTTTATTTAAACACAAGAAACCGTAACCAGACTCCGTTACTAACATTGTATGTTTGTCTTCAGATGAATTAATCATGCCTGTAACTTGTATTCCATCAGCAATATTAAAATATTTTTTTAAAGACTCTCCATAACCCCTTCCAGAAGGGACATCATTAACCAGCATTGAATATAAGAAACCATTTTGATCAAAAAATGATACTTCTTGATCATTATTAATATTTATGTGTGAATGATAATAATCACCAGATTTAAAAGACAGTTTATCTATAGACTCAGTTTCTCCTTTATTAGATTTAATCCAACCGTTGATTGACAGAATCAATGACATTGGCTCGGCAGAAACTTTGACCTCTTTAATTATTTGTTTTGATGATATTGCATCCTCAAGAATATTTGTTTTTCTGTCATAAGCATACTCATCGCTTAAATTATCTAGTTCATCAATAATCAATTTATTTAATTTTGATTTAGATTTAAGGATTGAATTTATTTCTTTATTTCTAAGTTTGAGCTGATCATATTCATCTTTGATTTTAACTTCTTCAAGTTTTGCTATATTTCTAAGTCGCATATTAATAATTGACTCATATTGTTTTTCAGAAAATTTAGCAATTTTAATTATTTTAGGTTTAGGGTTATCTTCATTTCTCAAAATTTCAATAATCTTATCAAGGTGCTTATATACAATTAAAAAGCCTTCAAGAATATGCAGCCGATCAAGTATCTGTGTATTTTCGTGATTTAGCTTACGCTTATATGTTTGGATTCTAAATATCACCCACTCAGATAGGACTTCTTTTAGATTCATTACTTTTGGCTTTCCGTCTGCTGAAATCATATTTAAGTTGACTCTATAGTTTCTCTCGAGATCAGTAGTGAAATATAAATGATTCATAACATCTGCTTGATTATGGCTATTACCTTTAGTTTTAATTATAATTTTTACAGGGCTTTTCTCATCGGACTGATCTTCAATAGAACTTATGAAAGAAATTTTTTTATCAATTATTTGAGATTGTATTTGTTCAATAATTTTTGTTGTTGATGCCTGGTATGGTAAAGAATTTATCTCTATGTATTTTCCATTGGTATTATATTCAGCTCTTAATTTTATATTACCGGTTCCTTCTTGATATATTGCGTCAATATCAGATTCGTTTTTAATCAGTTGCCCAGCAGTTGGGTAATCAGGAGCAGGAATAAAATCCATAAGTTCATTTACAGTACATTTAGGATTATTAATGACATACTGGGTAGCAAGAACTACTTCTCCTAAGTTATGTGGCGGAATATCGGTAGACATACCTACTGCTATACCAGAACTACCATTAATAAGTATATTTGGAATTTGCGATGGTAAAAATTTAGGCTCATTTAATGTTCCATCAAAATTAGCAATCCAATCGGCAGTACCATTCTTTAGATCTTTAAGAAGTAATTCAGAATATTTTGTGAGCTTAGATTCTGTATACCTCATAGCCGCAAAAGATTTTGGATCATCTTGTGTTCCCCAATTACCTTGCCCATCAATTAATGGCATATTGTAAGCAAATGATTGAGCCATAATAACCATTGCTTCATAACAAGCTGTATCACCATGAGGATGAAATTTGCCTAATACATCACCTACCGTTCTTGCAGATTTTTTATACTTAGTGGAGTGTTTTAAACCAAGTTCACTCATCGCATAAATAATTCTTCTTTGCACTGGTTTTAAGCCATCTAACAAACTTGGGAGAGCTCGATCCAATATGACATACATTGAATAATTTAAATAGGCGTCTTCACTGAAGCTTCCTATGGAAACTCTATCAATATTTGTTGAAAATAAATCTCTATTCTTTGTCATTAACTTGTTTGTGCTAGATTACCTTTTTTTTCTAGCCATAATTTTCTATCTGCTGCAGTTTTCTTAGAAAGCATCATATTGAGTTTTTTTACATCTTTACTTTTATCATCAAGAGATAACAAGAGAAGTTTTCTTGATATTGGACTTAATGTTGTATCTCTCAACTGCGAAGGGTTCATCTCCCCAAGACCTTTAAATCTAGTAATAGCTAAATTATTATTATCAGACTTTATTTTATGCTTATTTAATAGTTCATTCATGTGATCGTCAGAAATAGCATACAAAGTACTATTTTTATAATCCAAACGGTATAAGGGTGGTAGTGCAACATAAATATGATCATTTAATACTAAATCGGGAAAGTGTTTTACAAATAATGCGATAAGTAGAGTTGCTATGTGAAGACCATCAGAGTCGGCGTCTGCTAATATGCATATTTTTCCATATCTCAAAGACGACAGATCGCTATCGCCAGGTCGAACTCCTATAGCAGTAGTAATGTCTTGAACTTCTTTGGATTCTAATATTTTAGAGGAACTTACTTCCCATGTATTAAGAATTTTTCCTCTTAAGGGTAAAATAGCTTGGAACTTTCTATCTCTAGCTTGTTTAGCAGAGCCGCCAGCAGAATCACCTTCAACAAGAAATAATTCATTTATATTAATATCTTTACTAGAACAGTCGGACAGTCGACTTGGCATTATAGAATTTTTTGTTGTGGTTTTAGTTGTTTTATTTTTATTATTAGTTAATCTCTCTTGAGCATTTTGAATAGCAAGGCTACATATTCTCTCCGCAGATTCAGAGTGATTATTTAGCCATAATTCCAGTCTATCTTTTAGTTGAGTTGATAACTTAGAGGCAATAGATGTAGATTGAAGTTTATTTTTTGTTTGTCCTACAAACTGAGGGTCTGATAGCTTTATCGACATCAAATATGATGTGTTTTTCCAAATATCATCAGGAATAATTTTTAAATTTTTTGGTGTAATTTTATGTGAAATCATAAAATCTCGAATAGAGTCAGCTACAGCTGATTTTAGAGAGTTTACATGAGTACCGCCATCTGATGTTGGAATTAAGTTCACATAACTATCTTGAATAATATTTTCAAAATCATTGTGCCAGCAGACAGTGGCAGCTACCTCAAAAGAATCATTTTCTAATTCAATTAATAAAGGTTTATCAGGGAGAAGATTAGACAAGTTAAGTTTACTTTTTAGAAATTTATCTAATGAGCCGCTATGGCAATATACCTTCTTACCCGTATTATATTTAGAATCATCAATCGTTATTTCTAGTCCGGGTTTTAAAATTGATTTAGCTTCTATTAGCTTGTGTAATCTAGTAATTTCTATATCTTGGGTATCAAAATATTCATTATTAGGCTTAAATGTAATACTTGTACCATGAGAACTTTTAGATGATTTACCTATGACATTTAGTTTGTTTTTTACTAGACCATTAGAGAATGTAATTTGATAAAGGTTTGTATCACCGCTCCTCTCTATATTAATAATTAATGATTCTGATAAAGCGCTAACTACAGAAACACCTACACCATGTAAGCCTCCTGAGTATTTGTAATTTTTATTACTAAATTTAGCTCCAGAGTGTAAATTAGTCATAATTACCTCTACGCCTGTTTTTTTATATTCCGGATGTACATCAACAGGCATGCCTCTTCCATCATCACTAACTGTATATGATCCATCATTATTAATTTGAACATCAATGCTGTTACAAAAACCAGCTATCGACTCATCAACACAGTTATCAATCACCTCTTGTAGCAGATGATTTGGGTTAGATGTATCTGTATACATACCTGGTCTTTTTTGAACCGGCTCGATACCCTTTAAGATTTCGATATCAGATGCAGTGTATGTTTTTTTAACCATTGTTGTGTATAATAAGATTACACTATCCTACATGCAATATAAATGAATTATGTATTTTATGATTTTGAAACCTCAGGGTTAAATTATTACTTCGATCAACCTATCCAACTCGCAGCAAAGTTAGTTGATGAAAAATTTAATGTAATAGACAAGTTTGATGAAAGATGTCGTCTCAGAGATGGTGTTATCCCCTCTCCTGTAGCGATGTTGATAACAAAAACTAATTTATGTCAGTTAAATCAAGAACAATCCTTCTATGAATTTATGGATAAAGTACATAAAAAATTTACATCATGGTCGCCTGCTGTATTTATGGGATATAATAATATTAATTTTGATGAGAAGTTTTTAAGATCAAGCTTTTATCAATCTTTGCATGCACCCTATCTAACCAATACAAATAAAAATTCAAGAGCCGATTTATTTAAGATGATTCTTAGTCTTTGTAATTTGAAAAGGCCATATTTAAACATACCTTCAGATAGTATTTCAGGAAAAAGAAGTTTAAAGCTTGAAAAATTATCGGAAAATAATGGTATTAAACATGAATTCGCTCATGATGCTATGAGTGATGTAGATGCAACTATTGGAATTGCAAATATCATAAAATCTAACGAACCAGAATTTTGGGAACATATGATTCAGTTTAACAATCATAATAATGTTAGTAAGTATATTGATGAGAATAATATTGTTATAATGCCACCAACCACCGTTTCTGGTGAATATATTCCAGCGTCGTTCATAACAAGGAATCCTGATAATGCTAAAGAAATGGTATTTTACAATTTGAATGAAGATGTAACAGATGATGTTACAAATTCAAGAACGAGAGGTATTGGAGGTCTATTTAGAAATAAAACTTTAAAAAAAGTTAAAAGTAATGACTATCCTATATTTCTAAAAATAGAACATATGAGTGATGATCTAAAAAAGAAATTTACTGAGAATAAAAAAACTTATATTGATAAAGCTAAAACTATTCAATCATCCAGTAACTTTGTAATGAATATAAATCAATATCTTGTGGATCAACTTGCTGATTATCAGATAGATAATAGAGATTATCTATCTGCTTCGGAGCACGTTGATGAAATGTTATATAATGGTTTTACGGGACCAAGTGATTGGTTAAAAATAGATGAATTAGAAAAAATTAATGATACTACAGAATTGACTAAACAGCTGAATAGCATAGAAGATAAAAGACTAGTCGAACTATTTAAAAGAAAAATGTTTTCTGATAAAAAATATATGCTTACGGATGAAGCATTAGACAAACATAAAAAATATATCAGTCAAAAAATATTTAACGAAGAGGAGAAATTGCCTTGGACTACACTTTCAAAAGCTAGACAAGAATTAATTAAAGCATCAAGTGATGAGAGATTTCAAAACATGTCTGATGAATTTACTGCTATAGAGAACTATCTTGATGAGATTGAGAAAGAATTTTCATAGTTAATTATTTATTGATAAAAGCTATAATGTTTTCCGCACTTTGATACCCTGGAATAATTCTCCCATCTTGAAGAAAAATAGTTGGAGTACCTTCCACAGATAGCAATCCTGCATGTTCTAGATTTTTAGCAATAGGATTGTCGCATGGCTCTGAGTCATCCAATATATCGCCAGCAAATAGATTTTCTAAAGCCTCGGTCTTATTTTCTGAGCACCATGCTGATACTAATTGACTATATGCATCAACATCATTCCCATTCCTTGAGAAAAGAACATATCTAATTTCAATATTATTATCCAACAAGTCTGGTATCTCATTATGCAGTTTTTGACAATAAGGACAGGAAGTATCAGTAAATATTGTTAGTATATGATCCGTTTTTTTAGGTTTATAGATAACAAAGTTTTCTTTATTAATAGAATTAATAATAGACAATCGTTGATTCATTTTAGTATTTTCAGTAATGCTTTCTTTTGTATCTAAATCAATCACGTTACCTACTATTAGATACTTACCATCGTTAGTTGCATAATAAACTTGGTTGTTAATGATTAATTCATGAAATTTATCGTCTATTTTCCTAATTTTATCTATAGAAATAGACGGATATGCATCAGAAACTTTTTTACCAATATCTATGTCAGTATTTTCTTTTTTTGCACAGGAAACCAATATAGTTAGTGCCATTGACAATAATACATATTTCATAATTATCCTCTTGGATGATATTTTTGATGAAATTTAACTAACCTATCTTTTGCAATATGAGTGTAAATTTGTGTTGTTGATAGACTAGCATGTCCTAATAGCATCTGTACAGTCCTCAAATCAGCTCCATTGTTAAGAAGATGAGTAGCAAATGCATGCCTTAAGTTATGAGGTGAAATCTTTTTGTTAATATTAGATGCTAATGCATATTTTTTAATCATCTTCCAACACTCTTGTCTTGAGATCACAGCTCCTGTTTCTTTAATAAATAGCATTTCAACATTATCAATATTTTTAATATTACATCTAAACGTATCTATATATGTAAGTAATGAAGACATAGCTGATGATCCTATCGGTACAAGTCTCTCTTTGTCTCCCTTACCTTTTATTTTTAAAAATGACTTATCATGAGCAATTTGATGAACTTTAATGTTTAGTAATTCGCTTATTCTCAAGCCAGATGAATACAGTAGTTCAAGCATACACTTATCTCTCATACCTGAACTCGTGTCTGTATTTGGACAAGATAATAAAGCTTCAATTTCATTTTCACTAATAATAATTGGTAGTTTTCTACGCTTTTTAGGATTATCTATAAGCTGCGCAGGATTAGATTGAATAAAGTTATTTTCATATAAAAATAAATAAAATGATTTTATGCATGTAATTATTCTTTGAATAGTACTAACAGATACACCTGAATCAAGTCTTGAAGCTAAATAGTTGTTGATTACAACTCGATCAACATCAGAAAATTTATTGTTATTATTGGATATCCATGACAGAAAAATCTTAAGGTCTGATTTATAAGCAATAATTGTGTTATGTTTTAAATTGTTTTTGAAAGACACATAATCACAAAACTGATCTATAAATTGATATTCAATTGAATTATCTGATATTGACATAATCTTTGATATACTAATTATACATAAATTACTAAATATAAAATAATGAAAGATAGTTGTTTTAATGAATTTGATCCATCTGCAATAAATGTTGATAAAGCTATAAGCAAAATTTTATTTGCATCTAAAATAAAAAATAGAGTTGAAAGTGTTCCTCTCAAAAAAGCTTATGGGAGAATATTGGCAAAGAGCATAAAATCTAATACAAATATACCTAATTATAAAAATTCAGCAATGGATGGATATGCAGTAAATTTTATAAAGCAAAAAAATAATAAATATATTTTTGATTGTGTTGGTGAATCATTTGCAGGACATCCTTACAGAAAAAAAATAAAAAAAAATCAAGCTATAAAAGTAATGACTGGAGGAATGGTTCCTAATAGTTGCAATGCCGTAATTATGAAGGAGCTGGTTAAAGTAGATAACGAAACAATTATAGTAAACTCAATCATAGTAGAAAATCAAAATATAAGGTTTCCTGGAGAAGATATATTAAAGAATCAAACCGTTCTACACAAAGGTAAAGAGATTGATGAAATAGATATCGGTATTCTAGCATCTCTTGGTCAAGCAAATATTATAGTTTATTCAAAACCATTGATAGGATATTTTTCAACTGGTGATGAATTGATCAGTGTGACTCAAAAAATTAAAAAATCACAAGTTTATGATAGTAACAGATATCTATTACATGGATTATTACAAAAGTATCCTATAAAGATTAAAGATTATGGGGTAGTTAAGGATAATCTGGCTGATGTAGAAAAAAAGTTAAAAAAAGCATCTAATGAATGTGATTTACTTATTACGACTGGTGGCGTTTCAGTAGGTGATGCGGATTTTGTGAAAAATGCATTAGATAAAATTGGAAAGGTAGATTTTTGGAAAATAGCTGTCAAACCTGGAAGACCTTTGGCTTTTGGAAATATTAATAAATGTATGTTCTTTGGGTTGCCTGGCAATCCTGTATCAGTTGTAGTTACATTCAATTTATTTGTTCAAACTGCTATTAGAAAGATAACGGGACAACAATATAAAAATAATTTATCACTTGATGCGCAGCTAGAGTCAGATATTAAAAAAAGAAAGGGAAGAAAGGAATTTAAAAGAGGTATTTTAAGAAGTGTGAATGGAAAGTTTGTTGTTAAAACGGCAGGGGCACAAGGGTCAAATATTCTATCAAGTCTGAAAGATGCTAATTGTTATATAGAGCTTGATGAAAACATCAATAAGGTTAAAAAGGGTGACTTCGTTAAAGTAGTTCCATTTTCGGTTTCTAGTGAACATTATGAATAGACATGTCGGATTTCTTAAAAGATTACTAATAAACTTTTATGATTTAATATTATTATTTGCAGTTCTATATTTTTTTACCATTCCTATAATATTTATAACTGAAGGAAATGCAGTATTAGATAGTGTAATTTATCAAATGTATCTTTTTATTATAATATATCTTTATTATGCTTGGTTCTGGAAAAAGTATAATCAAACTTTGGGAATGAAAATATGGAAAGTAAAAATATATAGTAAATATTCCCTTGAAATCACATATGGTCAATCAATTAAAAGAATTATCTTTGCGTTACTGGGAGGCCATCTTCTATTACTGTTCCAATCCGAATCATTACAAGATAAACTATCGAATACATATCTTGAACGTATAGGCTAAATAGGAATATTTGTTTTTACAAGTCTATTAAATAGTAATAAACCAAACATAATAAATATACCCATTGAAATAAGTACAGATACTAGTGCGGGGATATCAAGAATCAGAAAAGCATTAATTAAAATGCTTGAGATAACAAAATATGTTATTCCGAACAGTATACCATAAATGATTCTTTGGCTTTGATTAGTAGATCTAGCTTTTGTAAACAAAAAAGGTATTCCAATGAAGACAATTATACAGCAAGAAAAAGGTAGAAATATTTTTTGCCAAAATGCTATCTTATGGTCTTCGTAATATATTCCTCGCTCATCAAAATAAGCAATATTTGTGTATAAATCTTGAATAGAGTGATACCTTTTTTTATGAAAGGAACTTTTAAGTATCTGAAATGGAACAAAGTTATCAGACGATATAGTCAATGATTTTTTATTTATAATTCTATTACTATTAATGTCAATTATTTTTATAGACTCTAAATTCCATTCTTTTTTGTAGGTGCCTTTATCAGCTGTCACGATTGAGGAGATCATTCCATTATCTATATAGTAAATATCTATATTTTTAACATTGTATTCTGTAATTACATCCTTAATATTAATAATAGTATTTTTTCCTTTGAACCAAACTTCCTTATTTGTAGTATTTTTATTCAATGCTATGTTTTTAATATTTTGAGCATGAATAGCACTATCTGATGCAAAATAATTACCAGAAAAACTAATAATTATTGATATAAAGAAAGTCTGAAAAAGTATAATGAATATAATTTTCTTAATACCTATGCCCATAGAATTTAATGCTACTATTTCCGAATGATGTGACATCGAACCAAATGCAATCATGCTGCCAATTAATAATGCGTATGGAAAAATGTCCAAGATGTTCTGTGGAACTAGAAAGATTATATATTTAACAAGTAGAATAAAATCATATTGACTAATGCCAAGATTTTTTAGCTCAGATAAGAAAATAATAAGCAAATTTATACTTAATAAAATACTTATAGCTAACGTAAAACCAATTAGGTACTTTCTAAACATATATAAGAATATTTTAGTCATGTATTATCCTGGTTGATTGAAGAATATATAAAACTTATAGGTAATATATAAGTATATTAAATGAAGATTCATTAAACTTAAAAAAACATATATCTTATTATCAAATGATTTAGAAAGAATATTGATTAATATTATGTAACTAAAATAGAATAATACTGCTGTGAATATATTTCTATACTTATCCTCTCTTGCATTTACGTGACTTAATGGTATCGCCATATAACCTAAAATAAATGTTGCGATAATTAAAGAGAATCTCTTAATTGATTCTTGAAATGATGCGACACTATTAATTTTTAGTAAATCAAGAATAGATTTAGAATCTATATCATTATCTATTTTATCTGGCACTTGATTGGATAATTGAATATTTTGACTAGAGTACTTAGTATAACTTAATCCGTCATTAGGTTTATATAGATAAGACATTCCGTCTATAAGAGTTAGGTTATTGTTATCAGATGATTCTAATCCTGACGATATATCAATTCTGACTGACTCTTTGTTTTTTGACTTAATAAATATATTGTTCGGTTCAATTTTATTTTTATTTGAAATATAGACAATCTTAGAGCCATTATTATTTTGATTGAAGTTTTTTTCTTGTAGGGAATATATTTTTTGTTCATATAGAATTTTATGCTCTATATATGATCTAAGATTAATTGCATATGGAGTTACAAAAAAATTAAAAAGCATAACTATCATAGTTGTTCCAAGAATGATTTTTGAAAGTACACTAGATATAGCTTTACATGAAAAACCTCCTAATTTCATAATCAGCATTTCATTAGATACATAGAACCTATTTAATGAGACAAGAATACCAAAAAATAAACTGACAGGAATGATAAGAGAGGAATACTGTATAATTTTTAGAGTTAGGAGTTGAAGTAGAAATAATGATGGCAGACCGCCCTCATTTACACTCTCCATTAGCCTTAGCCCAGTATTAGCAGTTAATATTAATAGTAGGATTAAAAAAACAGAAATTATCGTCTGAAGGCAGTTTTTAAATATATATCGACTAATTAAATTCAAAGTAATAATTACAAGGTCTTATAAAAATGTTAATCTTTATTCTTTATTAGTATAACTTTATTATTTGGAAATATCATGAAATACAATAAATTCAACAAAAATGACAAGTCAGATTATAACCTAGTATTCATATATGAGGATAAGCTCTCAGGAATTAGTAAATCTATTGGCTGTTCCGCTGCACTAAAAGATATTAAAGAAGCAGTCTCTAAAAAATTATTATGCGGGAAACTTGGCTCAATGGAAAGATTCGTTAGCACTATGTATAATAGTAACTATTTCCTTATAGGGTTAGGTAAAAAAAATGAACTTACTATTCAAAAGTTTGAAAAACAGCTAAGCTCAACAATTAAGAAAATAAATGAATATGATATAGACAAGGTAACAATAGACCTAAATAATATATCAATCAATAACTATGATGACCTTAAAGGCACTATCATTGAATTTGAAAAAAGTAAGTATAGTTTTAAAAAAGACAATATAAATCATTTGAAAGAATGTTCTATAAAAGTTCCTAATAATATTACTAAGAAAACTTTTGATAATACTAAAGTAATCTCTTTAGCAATAGCGCATGGGCTTAACACTGCCAGAAAATTAGGAGATACGCCGCCAAATATATGTAATCCAACATTTTTAGCTAAAGAATCTAAAAAACTAGAAAAACTACATAAGAATCTTAAAGTTGAAATCCTTGATGAAAAACAAATGAAGATATTGAAAATGGGCTCACTACTGTCAGTCTCACAAGGAAGTTTACAACCTGCAAAACTGGTGATTATTAAATATATGCCAATAAAAAATAAGCAGCCTATAGTATTAGTTGGAAAAGGTATTACTTTTGATACTGGAGGTATATCTCTAAAACCATCATCTACTATGGATGAAATGAAGTATGATATGTCTGGCGCTGGATCTGTTGTGGGTACCATGCAAGCATGTGCAGAAATGAATTTAAAAAATAATGTTATAGGGATTCTGGCTTGTGCTGAAAATATGCCAAGCGGAATAGCTACTCGACCAGGCGATGTTGTAGAAAGCATGTCAGGTATAACAATAGAAATACTTAATACTGATGCTGAAGGAAGATTAGTCTTATGTGATGCTCTAACATTTTCTAAAAAATATAAACCTAAATACATATTAGATATGGCTACATTAACTGGGGCATGTTTGGTTGGTTTAGGGAAATATCCATCTGGTCTATTCTCAAATGATTCAACCTTAACGCAAAAAATTAAAAAGTCGGCAGATGTTACAGGAGATCGCGTATGGGAACTTCCGTTATATAGTGACTATTTTGATGAGTTAAAAACAAACTTTGCAGATATACAAAATATTGGTGGACGATATGGTGGAGCAATCACTGCTGCTGCATTTTTAGCAAACTTTACTAAAGATGAAAAATGGGCGCATTTGGATATTGCAGGGACTGCATGGGAGTCAGGTGATAATAAAGGATCTACAGGTAGACCGGTAAAATTACTTACCGACTTCGTAATGACGAATAAATAAAATTGAAATCAACTGCGAATTTTTATTCACTTAATAGAAATCATAATTTAGATTTATGCATTTGTAGTTTTGTAAAGCTTTTATATAAGGAAGAAAATAAAATAATAGTAATATCGTCAGATCATAAAATTAAAAAGATTGATAAATTATTATGGACATTTGAACAAAATAGTTTTTTGCCACATAAGGTTTACAAAAATGGAGATAAAATTGATACGCCAATTCTACTATCAACCTTAAATGATATTAATAATATTGAAATATTTGGTGAATACAAGTCAATTATTAATAATCAGCCAGCCGCTCTCTTAAAAATAGCTGGTGATATAAATATATATGAGTTTGTTGAAGATGATGAAACTAATAAATCAATAAGTAGAAATAAATACTCATACTATAAAAAATATAACTTTACTCTGTTACATAAGACATATGATGAACAAGCAATATAAACCAAAAGAAATAGAAAAACGAATATACGAAGACTGGGAAAAAAATAAATCATTTTCCCCAAAAGAGTCTACATCTAAATTTTCAATTGTACTCCCTCCACCAAATGTTACAGGTACTTTGCATATGGGTCATGCTTTTCAACATACAATTATAGATGTGCTAGTTAGATATCATCGCATGTTAGGAAAAAGTGTATTGTGGCAACCCGGGACTGATCACGCAGGAATTGCAACCCAATTGGTTGTAGAGAATCGATTATCATCCCAAGGCAAAGATATTAATAATTTAAGCAGAGAAGAATTTATTAGTGAAGTTTGGAAATGGAAAGATATATCGGGTAATACAATTATAAATCAAACCAAAAGAATTGGTTCATCTGCTGACTGGTCAAGAAATAGATTTACTATGGATGAGGATCTTTCAAATACTGTAAAAAATATTTTTATACAACTATATGATGACAATTTGATATATCGAGGTAATAGACTTGTGAACTGGGATATAAAGCTTCAAACCGCTGTATCGGATCTAGAGGTATTAAATCAAGAAAAAGAAGGATTTCTATATCATCTAAGGTATAAGATTGTGGGATCTGAAGAATTTGTAATTGTGGCAACTAGCCGACCAGAAACACTTTTTGGTGACACAGCTGTATGTATAAATCCTACAGATAACCGCTATAAACACTTAGTAGGCAAGAAAGTCATAATTCCAATGATAAATAAACAAATACCAATAATTCTTGATGAAATTGTAGATAAAGAGTTTGGAACAGGTTGTTTAAAAATTACACCTGCTCATGATTTTAATGACTATAAGATAGGAAAAAAACATAAACTTGCATTCATAAATGTTCTAAATAAAGATGGCACATTAAATGAGAATGTACATAAAGATTATATTGGAAAAAATATTCATGATGTTCGCGATAAACTTATTAGTGATCTTGATAAGATTAATGCATTCGTTGAGAAAGTTCCATATAAAACAACTGTTCCTGTTGGAGAAAGAACTGGAGAGATAATTGAGCCATTACTAACTAATCAGTGGTTTATGAATATGAGAGACCTTGCAAACGATGGCATAGAAGTTGTCAAAAATGGTAAAGTGACATTTGTTCCGAATCACTGGGAAAAGATTTACTTTAATTGGCTTGAGAATATTGAAGACTGGTGTATAAGCAGACAAATAATGTGGGGCCATAGAATACCAGCCTGGTATGATCATAAAGGTAATATATATGTTGGAGAAAGCGAGGAATCAATAAGAAAAAAATATAATTTAAGTAATCATATAGTATTAAATCAAGACACAGATGTGCTAGATACATGGTTCTCATCTGCACTATGGCCATTTTCAACACTTGATTGGAAAAAAGATGATGCTTTTTTTGAAAAATACTTCCCTACAAATCTACTAGTAACTGGTTTTGATATTATCTTTTTTTGGGTTGCGAGAATGATAATGATGAGTATCAAATTTACTAATAACATTCCTTTTAATAAAATTTATATTCATGGTCTTGTTAGAGATGCTGAAGGGAAGAAAATGTCTAAATCAATTGGAAATGTTATTGATCCATTAGATGTTATAGATGGAATAACTCTGGATGATCTCCTTAAAAAAAGGACGGACAGTTTAATTAGTGAAAAACAAAAATCAAATGTTATTAAGAAAACAAAAAAAGAATTTCCTAATGGAATAAAAGAATTTGGAGCTGATGCACTAAGGTTTAATTTCTGTGCTATGGCATCAACTGGTAGAGATATTAATTTTGATCTTAAAAGAATAGAAGGCTATAGAAACTTTTGTAATAAACTTTGGAATGCATCTAGATTTATTATGCTGACATGTGATAACTATAACTATGAGGAAAATCTTAGTACAACAGATGCAACAATATTTGACAAATGGATCATGTATAAATTAGATCATGTCATAAATGATTTTAAAAAATACTCATCTACATATAGATTTGATTTAATGGCAAATAGTATATATGAGTTTGTATGGAACGAGTATTGTGATTGGTATTTAGAAATAGCTAAAAATAATACATCAGATACTACAAAAAAGTTTCTAATATACTCTTTAATCAGAATTTTAAAAATATGTCATCCTATTATACCATTCATAACAGAAGAAATTTGGAATGAATTATCTAAGAATGCATTTGTCTCTGAAGATAGTCTTACAAACAGCTCCTTCCCTTCTCAAGTAAGAATTTCAAAAGAAAATGATATAGATACTAGAGTAACCGATATTAAGGAGATGATTAAAAAGATTAGAAAAACTCGTACCGAGCTAGGAATACATCCTAAGACCAAATTCAAAGTTGAAATACTCATAAATAACAAAGTTCTGTCTCAAGATATACTTAATAATATAACGCTAGTAAATAGTCTCTCGGGTGTAGAATTATCGATTGTCAAAGAAGAAGGACGAGAATCTAATGATTTTATTCAACTTATTGATAACAAATTTACTTTATATCTATATATAAAAAATATGATTAATATTAAAGATGAAATCAACAAAATAGAAAAGAATATTTTTCAATTAGAATCTGTGTTAAAGAAAATAGATTGCAAGCTTAATAATAAAAGTTTTATTGAAAAGGCGCCAAGCGAAATTATTAATCAAAATGTTTCCAATCGTGAGAAAATTTCGAATGAGATTTTATCTTTAGAAAACTTAAAATCAAATTTATCTAATTAAGCTATATAGTCTTTCTAGAATAAGTCTAAAGCTTGTTAAATCATTTGAGATATTTATATTAAAATCATTTGATAATTGTTTATATTCACTACATTGAGAGCCTATTAAGATGATATCTTCTGTCTTATTTGCATGCTCCCTTATATGCTTAATTTCATATATTTTTCTTGCAATATCTCTCGGATTATTGATAGCAAGTACAACTAACTGAGCATTAACAGATGAAGCTGCATAAGTTATCTCATCATGGGGAACTCCATTTCCAATGTAAGTTAAATCCCAACCAATATTCTGTGCAACAATCATATGCATTATTGTATCGAGGTGTTCATGTTCGGATAACAGTGAAGCAATTACTAATCTTGGACAATCTTCTTTAGAGGACCTGAGCTTTAAATAAAGATTATTTAAACATGTCCTGATACATAATTTAGACATTTTTTCTTGTGCATATCTTATGCTACCCCTTGAGCATTCGTCTTGTATGTAATTACTGAGAGGTTTAATATATTCAATTAAAAGATCATTAGTACTTAATACAGCAACTGCATTAGATAATACATTATCAAGTTTCCAGCTGTTCATTTCTTTTATACATGATACAGATTCATCAAATAGTTCCATGATTGTACCAGTGTTAGGTCTCTTGTATCCTATTGATGCACTGGATTCATCACCCATTACAAGCTCAAAAAGATCATCGTATGATAATGCAGCTATATCTCCAATTCGTCTGCCTGCAGCTATAGCTCTTTTGAGCAATGTAAGTTTATCTACATCTTTATCAGAGTATAATCTTCGGTTGGTTTCATTTCGATGAGAAATCACAGCTTGATATCGTTTTTCCCAAACTCTAATTACATCAGAACTCAGACCAGTCCGTCTATTAACAACTTGAATTAAATGACGCGGTTTTGCAGATAAATCTTCTTTCATTTTCCTGCTAATCTGGGACTTATCCTTGTCATTGTTACTAATTATTATATTTTCCATATGATTTGTCAAAGTAATGTCTAATATTTAACAGACAATACCATTATTTATCTTATTTGTATAGTTTTTGTTCATATTTAATGTTGACATGTCTATTTTATTGGGTTAACGTCTTAGACAGGATAAAGACAACTTGTCATATCCCCACCCCTTTAATGAAAGGCCGAATCTACCCCCTTCGGCCTTTTTTTATACTGACTTTCTATATCCGACAGGCCTCCAAGCAGGAGCTATAACATCAGGGCTATCTTTATCATCACTCATTAAACGAGCAGGCTTAATAGCGTTAGGACCAAACTTATCACTTATATTGTCTAGTGCCTGCTCTAAAATTAGATTTCCATTCTTTTCTTGGTTAAAAATATCACTTTGCATGTTTTTCCTCACTGGATTTAAAGCTGTAACCTGTACTTGAAAAATGCCAATATTTTTATCAAATAAGTTTAAATAAAATAAACACATATTAAAGATATCACTTTGATTATATGTAGGTTTCTCCAATTTTATTTTTTTTTGTACCCAACCTGCTTTTATTTTTATACCAATCAGAAAAATATTTGATTCATAATTAGATTTACGTAGACGTAATGATAATTTGTTAGACATTCTTAAGAATATTTTTTTTATTAAGTAACGACTTTTTGTATCTGGCATTAGTACTTTCCCATGTCCAAGGCTCTTTGGATGAACAGGGTCTGGAGTAAGGCCCTCAAAATCATTTCCATTCGCCATTAGCCATATTTTTCTACCTACATTACCGAATCGATTAGCAAGTATACTTATAGGAAGATTTTTCATATCAGAACATTTGTAGACATTATGTTCATTTAAGAAATTTTTAATTCCTTTTGATACGCCACATAAGGTATCTACTGAAGAATTATCTAAGTATTTATGATAATTTTTTCTAGTGATATAAGTTATTCCATCTGGTTTATTAATTTTTGAAGCATATTTTGCTAACGACTTGCTAAATGACACACCAATGGAACATTTAAGATTTACATTCTGGTATATAAGATCTTTAATTTTATACACAACATGATTAATTTCTTTATAGATTTTCATACAATGTGTTAATTCTAAAAATGCCTCATCAACAGAATATATTTGAATATCAGGAGTTATATTCTGTAATATATTCATTATTTTTGTTGATGTATCTGCATATACTTTTGGTCGTGATGATCGTTGAACTAGATGCGGACAAATCTTCCTTCCATCACGAATTTTCATGCCTGTCTTGATTCCAAATGCTCTAGCTTCATATGATGAGGTGATGATGCACGATCCGTGCTTGCCATTAGTCACAGCCACAGGCTTTCCTATCAAATCCGGATAATCTCTTTGCTCTATTGAAGCAAAAAATGCGTTCATATCAACATGAATAAAAATCTTTTTATTCATTAATATATTCTTACTTGTCCAACTACATATCCTTGAATAGAAATTCTTTCAACAGGGTAAATTTTTTCTTTATATGCTTTATTTGCAGGAATTAATTTTATTTCTTCTGAGTTTATTTTTTCTATATATTTCAAGGTAACATCTTGATTATCAACTAAAATTACATGAACTTTTGATTTATAGAATTTTTTACTTTCCTCAATTATTACCCAGTCGCCATCGTTTATGCCTGCATCTACCATTGATTCTCCTTTTACTTTGAGTGCATATGATTTTTTATTGGTAAATAAGTATTCGAGTTCAATTCTTTGCTGGTCACTTATTGCTTCAATAGGTCCCCCGGCCGCAATCTTTCCTAAAGATTTTAAAAAAAGAGGTTTTTTTTCTATTGTAGAAATACCACGATGTTTATTTGAGAATCGTAGTATTTTACCTGCTTTTTCTAATGATTTAACGTATCTATGTGCTACACCTTTTGATGTAATTCCTATACCTTTTGCAATTTCTGTTAATAATGGATATTTTCCATACTTTTTTGAATATTTAACAATGAAGTCATAAGTCTTTTGTTCCTTGGTAGTTAAAGTAGAATATTCTTTCATAAGTTCTCATTAAGTTCTCATATAATACATGAACTGTTTAAGTGGGACAAGATTAAATTTTTATATAATTCTCAGAATATCTTCAGGAGGACGCCCAATAATCGCTTTATTATTATAAACAAGCACTGGCCGTTGAAGTAATTTAGGATGTTTGACTATAAGCTCCAGAATATCATCTTGAGTAAGATCAAGTTTATCTAAGTTATTTTCTTTATACTCCTTTTCATTACTTCGAATAATATCTCTAACTGATAGTTGAGACAAATCAAGTATTTGTTTAAGCATGCTTTTGGTAAGTTTATCTTTAAGATAAAGTATTACTTTAGTGTTAATATTTTGGTTTTGAATTATTTCAAGAGCTTTTCTTGATTTACTACATTGAGGGTTATGATAAAAAATTGCTTCTGACATTTAATAAGAATAATATTTTTTAAGAAAATCTGCAAAAGTTATTGCTAATAGAATCCCGACGGAATTGGCTATAATATCAAATAATTCAAAATAACGATTGAAGTATGGCTGCATTAATTCAATTGCAAGCCCGAAGAGAGTAAAATAACTAAATATCAAAATATAATTAGCTGGTTTTCTAAGTGAAGCAGAAAAGCTCAAAAATAGATACGCAACTGTATGCAAATATTTATCAGTACCCTGTATTGTCGAAGGTGGATTAACTGAAAAGAATGAGAAAAATATTATAACAAATGATAATACAATGGTAATTATTAGCCAATTATCATAAATAAAATTAAGATTATGTCTCATTTAATCAAAAGAAATTTTAAATCTTGAAACTTATTCCCATTCAATAAAAGCATTTGTATAACACATTGATTTATGTAACATTTACTTTTACTTTCTAACAAGTTACTAAGTATAAATTCCAATAAAATCTATAAATTATAGTATCTGGACTACTCCCACTCTATTGTTCCGGGTGGCTTTGATGTAATGTCATAAACTACTCTTGCTACACCATCAACCTCATTTATTATTCTTGTAGAAATTTCATTCAATATTTTGTGACTTATGTGAGATGCTGTTGCAGTCATGAAATCAGTAGTGTTTACTGCTCTTAATGCAATAACATAACCATACTGTCTTTTATCCCCCATGACTCCAACAGATTTTGAGGGTATTAATACTGCCAGGGCTTGGTCTATTTTATTGTATAGATTACGGTTCCATAGTTCTTCAATAAATATATAGTCCACATCTTGAAGAATTCTTATTTTCTCATGATTGATCTCACCTAATATTCGTACTGCTAAGCCTGGCCCTGGAAATGGGTGTCTATTGATAAGGGTTTTAGGAAGACCTAATTCAAGGCCTACTTTTCTGACTTCGTCTTTAAATAAATCTCTTATTGGTTCGACAAGCTTCAGCTTCATTTTCTTAGGAAGGCCTCCTACGTTATGGTGAGATTTAATAACATCTGATTTAGAATTTTTAGAAGATGATTCAATTACATCTGGGTAGATAGTGCCTTGTCCAAGATATTTCACATTTTTAATTTTCTTCGCTTCAGCGTTAAAGGTGTCTATAAAGCACTTGCCAATAATTTTTCTCTTTTTCTCTGGATCGCTAACGCCTCGAAGTGCTAATAAAAATTTTCTGGAAGCATCCACAATTGTTAGATTAATTTTTAAGGATGATGTAATTTTTTTTACTTCTGACACTTCATTTTTTCTTAAAAGCCCAGTATTTATAAATATGCATGATAGCTGTTTTCCGATAGCTTGATTTAAAATTGCTGCTACGACTGAAGAATCAACGCCTCCAGAAAGCGCTAGAATTACTTTTTCTTTTCCAATATCTGATTTGACTTTATTAATCATCTCATTACTAATGTTCTTCACAGTCCAGGATTTTTTACACTCACATATTTCAATAAAATTTTTGAGAATTCTCTTTCCTGATAATGTGTGTGTGACCTCAGGATGAAATTGAATACCAAATATTTTTTTATTTTGATTTTCAAATGCTGCTATTTTAGAATTTGTACTCTCACCAATTCTGATGAAGTTTTTAGGTAAGTTACTTACTTTATCAGCATGACTCATCCAAACTTTATGTTCTATTTTTATTTCAACTCCTTCAAATAATTTGGTTTTTTTTGTAATTATAAATTTCGAATCACCGAATTCTTTTTTGTTTGATTTAATTACTTTTCCCCCAAACTCTTTTGCTAATAATTGCATACCATAACATATGCCTAATATCGGTATCTGTAATGAAAAGATTTTTTTGTTTGGTTTAAGTGTTTGTTTAAAGTTCACAGAATTCGGCCCACCACTTATGATAATACCTTTGGGGTTTAAGTTCTGTATGTCCTTAATATCAGTATCATATGCCTTTACAAGGCTATAAATTCCTAGTTCGCGTATTCTCCTAGCAATTAACTGTGTGTATTGAGAACCAAAGTCTAAAATTAGAATTAAATCTTTTTCTAATGTCATTACTTTGGTTGGTAATTAGGGGGTTCTTTCACAATTGTTACATCATGAGTATGACTCTCTATCTTTGATGAATTAGATATTTTTATAAAATTAGTTTTACTCTTCATAAGCTTAATGTTTTTACATCCCACATAACCCATACTAGATCTTAGACCTCCAGTTAACTGATGAAGAATTGCTTTAATAGAACCTTTGTAAGGCACTCTTCCCTCAATACCCTCAGGAATAAGCTTTTTACTATCATTGTGGTGGTCCTGGAAGTATCTATCTTTAGAGCCACTCTCCATGGCGCCTATCGAGCCCATTCCTCGGTATGACTTATAAGTCCTACCTTCAAATATCTCAATACCACCGGGTGATTCATCTGTTCCAGCTAAAAGACCGCCCAACATAACTGAATCTGCGCCAGCAGCAATCGCCTTGGCAATATCTCCTGAATATCGAATACCTCCGTCAGCAATGAGAGGTATTTTATATTTTTTAGCTATTTTGGCTGTATGATATATTGCTGATAGCTGAGGCACTCCTATTCCTGCAACTATTCTAGTTGTGCATATAGAGCCAGGACCAATACCAACTTTGATCGCATCAGCGCCAGCCTTTATAAGAGCTTCAGCAGCTTCTGCTGTAGCAATGTTACCAGCTATTACTTGTTGATATGGATAATGTTTTTTAATATATCTTAATGTGTCTAGTACAGACTTAGAGTGTCCATGTGCAGTATCAATTGTAATAATATCAGCGTTCTCGCTAACAAGTGCATCTATTCTATCAATCGAGTCTTTACTAGTGCTTACAGCAGCGCCAACAAGAAGACTTCCGTTGTCATCTTTAGAGGCATTAGGATAAGTTGATGCTTTTTGTATGTCTTTAAATGTAATCATACCTTTCAATTGATATTTTTTATTTATGATAAGCACTTTTTCAATTCTATTTTTTTTCAAAAGATCTATAACTTTCTTTTTAGAATAATTCTCACCAACTGTGATTAACCTGTCTTTAGGAGTCATTATTTCTTTTACTTTTGTTTTAGGATTTTCTACAAACCTTAAGTCTCTATTTGTAACTATCCCGATTAAATCTTTATTATCTGTAATAGGTACACCTGATATACCAAATTTTTCAGTAATCTGATTTATTTCATGCACTGTTGAATCAGGTGAAGCGGTAATAGGATCATTTATAACGCCATTTTCATATTTTTTTACAAATCTTACTTGTTTACTCTGTTCATCTATAGATAAGTTTTTATGTATGATTCCCATCCCGCCCTCGCTTGCAATGGTAATAGCCATTTTTGATTCGGTAACGGTATCCATTGCAGCTGATAATATTGGGGTTTTAAGGATTATAGATTGAGTCAAGTGTGACGATAGATCTACATTTACAGGTAAAATATCAGAGTAAGCAGGAACTAATAATACATCATCAAATGCAAGCGACTCATTAGAAAATACTTTAAATCTAGATTGATGTGTTGCTGCTACCATTCTATATTATACATAGAATTACTATTTACGAAAAGTCTAAAAATGAAAATATATTCCGTATCAGAAATAAACACCGAAGCCAGGCAAGCAATGTTACTCGCATTTGAGTACCCAATAAATGTTAAAGGTGAAATATCTGATTACAGACAGTCACGAGGACATCAATATTTTAAGTTAAGAGATATGAATGGAAACTATACAGTAAGCTGCGTAATGTGGAAAGGGTCTTATGGAAATATTGACATATCACAATATTTAGATAGGGAGGTTATAGTAACAGCTAAGGTTGATTTTTATGCAGGGTTTGGACAATTTCAGTTAAATATAATTGAATTATCTGAGTTTGGCGATGGTTTTTTAAAAAATGAAATAGAAAAAATTAAAAAAAAGCTATCTGATGAAGGTGTGTTCAGTAAAAAAAGAAGCTTACCTAAATATCCAAAAAAAATAGCAATCTTAACAGCAAAAGACAGTCATGCATTAAAAGATGTCTGTTCCAAACTAAATGAAAAATATTGCATGGCAGAAATTCTTGTCTATCCATCCACAGTACAAGGCCCGCACGCGCCTAAAAACTTGATAAAACAGCTAAAAAGAATTAATCAGGATTCTTTAGCAGATATAATTCTTATTGTAAGAGGTGGAGGTACTCTCCAAGATTTAATGGCATTTAACGATGAGTCATTAGTTAGAGAAATATCTCAATCAAATATCCCAACAATAACTGGTATTGGACACAAACCAGATATTACTCTTGCAGATTACGCATCTGATTCGGCGCAAGAAACTCCTACTGCTGCTGCTGTACATGCCGTACCCGACAGTCAAATGCTTAAACAAGACATAATACATTACGAAAATTCAATTATAAAATTGATGAATAATATAATTTTGAAGATAGAAAATAAGATCAAAGGAAACTATCTTATTATTAAAATGACAAATCCATTCAAAACTATAGAATCATTATCAAAAGATTTTATTCAAAGAAAAAAAATATTAAAAAAAACAATACAAGATAAGATCTTAAGTAATCAAGATTATCTTAAAGATGAAAAGACAAGACAATCACATATTCTTAAGAAGACTGCACATACGCTAACAGAATATATTAATACTATTGAAAAAACATATAAAGACATTAAAAAGCTAGTGAAGATAAAGATTCATTTAAATAACGATATACTTTTTTCGAAAAAACAACAGGTTAAGCAGATAAATCCTACTCTACTATTAAAAAAAGGTTACGCTATAGTTCGTAATAGTAATAAAGATATCATTACGAGTATCAAAGGTATTCCTAATAAATCTGAACTAAGCATTCAAGTGAGTGATGGTATTATAAAAGTTAACAGAAAAGAGTAAAAAACACTTGATAAGAGCCTTAGTAAATAGCAAAATAATCTATCAGCTATGGCTACAACAAACCTACAGAAATACTTAGATTTTAAACCATATAAACCAAAAAAAGGTGAACAGTATATGTCTGTCGATCAGATTAATCATTTTAAAAATATTCTATACTCTTGGAAGAAGCTTCTTATGACAGAAGCAGAAAAAACCATGGATCACATGAAACAAGATTCATCAAAATTATCTGATCCTAATGATGCTGCAACCCAGGAAGAAGAATTTAGACTTGAGTTAAGAACTCGTGATAGAGAAAGAAAGTTAATATCTAAGATAGATCAAGCGTTAAATCGAATCGAAGACGGGTCATATGGTTATTGCGAAGATACTGGAGAGCCAATAGGTATCAAAAGATTAGAGGCAAGACCTATTGCAACATTATCCATAGAAGCACAAGAACGACATGAAAAAATGGAAAAGACTCAAGTAGATTAGATAATTTTATTAATTTTGGTCTATTCCTTTCATTGTAAGTTTAACTCTACCTTGTTTATCAACTTCGAGTACTTTAACTTTTACCATATCACCTTCTGATAGAACATCTTTTACATCTTTTACTCTATCTTCACTTATTTGTGATATGTGTACTAATCCATCTTTATTTGGAGTAATAGCTACAAATGCACCAAAATCCATTATTTTAGCCACTTTACCTTCATAGATTTTATCGACTTGAGGTCCTGCAGTAATTTCTTCGATAATAGATTTTGCATGATCGCTCTTAGATTGATCAGATGCAGCAATTTTAATTACGCCATCATCATTAATATCAATAACCGCGCCTGTCTGCTCGACTATTGATTTGATAACTGCTCCTCCCTTACCTATCACTTCTGCAATCTTCGACTGATCAACTTTCATATGAGTATATCTAGGTGCAAACTGAGAAACATCTTCTCTTGGTTTACTTAGTTCTTTATTCATCTCGCCTAATATATGAAGTCTTGCATCTTTTGCCTGAGATAATGCTGTTTCCATAATGTCTGAAGTAATTCCATCAATTTTGATATCCATTTGCAATGCATTTATACCTGATTCTGTACCTGCAACTTTAAAATCCATATCTCCTAAGTGATCTTCATCTCCAAGTATGTCTGTAAGAACAACATGTCTATCACCTTCTTTAACTAATCCCATAGCAATACCAGCTACAGGGGCTTTTAAAGGAACTCCTGCGTCCATCATGGATAAGCTAGAACCGCATACAGATGCCATAGAACTAGAACCATTTGATTCTGTAATTTCAGATACTACTCTTATTGTATAAGGGAAATCCTCTAGTGAGGGCATGACAGCTTGAACGCCTCTTCTTGCAAGCTTTCCATGGCCAATTTCTCTCCTTTTTGGAGAGCCTATCATTCCTATTTCACCTACTGAGTAGGGTGGAAAGTTATAATGGAAAATAAAAGAATCATCGACTCTTCCATTAAGTGAATCAATTATTTGCGCGTCTTTATTAGTACCAAGAGTAGTGACGACCAATGCTTGTGTCTCACCTCTTGTAAATAATGCTGAACCATGAGTTCTGGGTAAAACACCCGTTTGAACACTAATAGGTCTTACGGTAGCATTATCTCTTCCGTCAATTCTTGTTTCACCGTTGAGAATTCTCTCGCGTACTATATCTTTTTTTAAATCGTTAAATACTGAAGCTATCTTGTCAGAATTGTCATCTTCATCAGATATTTCATTTGATAATATTGTCTCTTTTAATAAAGAAAGCTTTTCATAGCGATCTTGTTTGATAGTTATTTGATAAGCATCTGATATTTCTTTACCATATTTTTCTTTAATAGAAGCATATAATTCTGAGTTGTCCTCTGCTGGAGTAGGTTCAATAGGCGTGACACCTATTTCGCTAACCAAATCATCAATTGCTTTAATGATATCTTGCATTTTTTCGTGGCCAAAATTTACTGCATCTAACATTTCTTTTTCAGTAAGCTCTTTAGCTTCTGATTCAACCATAAGGACAGCATTGCTAGTTCCAGCAACTGTTAAATCCAAAAGAGATGATTCAAGTTGAGACGACGTAGGATTAAGTATAAATTCATCGTTGTGGTAACCTACTTTCACTGCACCCAATGTTCCGTTAAATGGTAGGCCTGCAAGTTTCACTACAGTTGAAGCCGCTATCAATGAAGGTACTTCAGGGTCTATCTCTGGGTTATAAGAAACTAACGTTAAAATTATCTGAACTTCCTGATTATAAGTAGGCGCAAATAATGGTCTAAGTGGTCTATCTATTAAACGACTTATTAACGTTTCCTTTTCACTAGGTCTGCCTTCACGTTTAAAAAAACTACCTGGAATTTTACCAGCGGCATATGATTTTTCATTATAATTGACTGTTAATGGAAAAAAGTCTCTTGCATTTGGCTCAGTTGATGCAACTAATGTGCCTAAGATTACTGTACCATCAATCTCAACTGTAACAGATGCATTTGCCTGCTTAGCAATTAATCCAGTTTCTATTTTTACTGTTTGTCCGCCTAATTCAAATTCCTTTGTGTGCATTATTTCCTCAATCCTAGTTCTTTAATTACCATCTCATATGTATCAATATCTTTTCTTTTTAGGTATTTCATGAGCGATCTTCTTTTCATAATCATCTTTAAGAGCCCTTGTCTTGAATGATTGTCTTTCTTGTTTTTATTAAAGTGATCAGAAAGCTTATTGATATTTTCTGTAAGAAGAGCAATTTGGACTGAACTAGAACCACAGTCATTATCAGACTGTTTAAATTTCTTTATAATTTCAGCTTTTGAATCATTATTTAATGCCATTATATCTTTTCTATTTCTTTAACGTGTGGATTTTATCATGTCCATAAGCTTTTACAAACTAAATATCATCTTTTCATCAATCTTTTGGGATAAAGATAGTTATTTTTATATATTCCAACCCCATGACATATATTTTGAGTATCTATAATCAAGCATAAAGTTTGATTCACATAGGAAGCATATTGTTTGAGAGGAAGACCGCAATACAACTTATCAATTTCGACAACTTTACATATTTTTTTTGGTAATTTATGCAACATATCTGGAATTGAAATAACATATTTTTGATAGCAATCAGCATCTAATTTATCTATATGTATTGTCTTAAAACTATCAAAAGGTTCTACTTTGGATCGATGTAACTCATATAAACATGAGTGGAGTTGCCATTTTTCAGAAATATCTTGAATAAGAGTTCTAATATATGTCCCTGAAGAACATATGACAGACATCTCTAAAATATCATCTTTGAAAGAGATTAACTGTAAATCATAAATAATTCTTCTTTTTGGTTTGCGCTCTATATTAATATTTTTACGCGCATAGCTATATAAAGGCTTGCCGTTATGCTTCGTGCTACTAAACATAGGTGGAGTTTGCATATAATCCCCAATAAATACCTTAAGTGTATTTATAATTCTCTCATCGTTTAGTTTGGAGATAATTTTTTTTTCATCTTTATATTCTATTGGGTTAGATTCATAATCTCCACATTCACTAAATACACCTAGTTTAGATTTTATTTCGTATTTTTTTTTATCATTTTCAATGTATGGGATAAATTTTGTAGCTTCACCAAAAACAATTGGCAGAACACCAGTTGCTAAGGGGTCAAGTATTCCCATTAGCCCTGCTTTTGTAATGCAAGTTTTTCTTTTAAAGATAGAGAGTATTTCATTAGATGTAACGAACTTATGTTTGTCGATTAAAATTACACCACTTGACACGTTTAACTATTTTAATGAATCTAAAAGTTTATTAATACGCTGTCCTTTTAAAACAGTGTCGTCATGTATAAATTTTAAGTCCGGGATTCTTTTCAAGTGAACATTTTTTGAAAGATAGAATTTTATGGTTGATTTGAATGCATTAATAGATAACTCAATTTTTTTATAATTATTTTGGAGTGTAGTAAAATAAACGATTGCTCTTCTGATATCTTTACTGACTTTTATATCTGTAATAGTAACATTATTTTTTATGTCTTGATTATCAATACGGGTGACAAAAATATTTGCTATCTCTTTATGAAGAAGATCTTCAATTTTATTCATTCTGCTCATTCTAAATAGAGCGTTTTATTTCTGTTCTCTTATAAACTTCAATTTGATCACCTGATTTAATATCGTTGTAATCCTTAACCCCAATCCCGCATTCAGTTCCACTTTTTACTTCTTTGACGTCTTCCTTAAACCTTCTCAATGACTCTAATTCTCCCTCATAGATTACTGTATTATCACGCAATACTCTTATTGGTTGATCCTTTTGAATAGTTCCTTCAACAACAATTGAGCCAGCTATAGCGCCCAATTTAGATGAGCGAAATACGTCTTTAACAGTTGCTATACCTATAATATCCTCTTTTACTTCAGGTTCTAGTTCACCCGACAAGTCATATTTTACTGCATCTATCAAATCATAAATAATACTGAAATACTTCAAAGGTATATTATTCAACTCGATTAATTTTTTTGCTTTACTATCTGCCCTAACATTGAATCCAATCACATGAGCTTGAGCGCTTATTGCAAGATTTATATCTGATTCAGTTATTCCACCTACACCGCTGTATATAATTTCTAATCCTACATCTGGGTTTTCAATTGATTTTAGACTACTAATGATTGCCTCACAACTACCTTGAACATCAGTTTTAATTAGGTAATTTATAATCTTTTTATTATTTGCTGCAGTTCCAAATGATTCAATTGAAAAGTTCTTCTGTTTAGATTGCATATCAATTTCTTTTTGTTTCTTCTCTCTTGAAGAAGCAATATCTTTTACTTTTTTCTCATCATCAGTAGATATTAATTGATCACCAACATTAGGTGTAGCTGAAAGTCCAGTAAGTACAACAGGAGTGCTTGGTCCAGCATTGTTAACAGGTTTACCAAATTCATCAAATAATGCTCTAACCCTTCCAAATGTTTGACCAACTAATACAAAATCTTTTTTGTTGAGAAGTCCGTTTTGAATAAGCACTGTAGCGACCGGACCTTTACCTTTATCTAATGATGACTCGATAACAACACCAGTTGCAGGTCCTTTATCAAGAGCTTTGAGCTCAAGTATTTCTGCTTGCAACACTACTGAATCTAAAAGCGCATCCACACCTTCACCTGTTAACGCTGAAATTGGAATAAATATAGTCTCGCCGCCCCATTCTTCAGGAATTACATTCTTAGCAGCAAGATCATTTTTAACTTTTTCTTGGTCAGCATTTTCTTTATCAATTTTATTGATTGCTATTATTAGCGGAACATCAGCAGCTCTAGCATGCTCTATAGCTTCTTCTGTTTGCGGCATTACTCCATCATCTGCAGAGACGACAAGTATTACGATGTCAGTTACCTGAGCACCCCTAGCTCTCATGCTCGTAAATGCTGCATGACCAGGTGTATCAAGAAATGCAATTTCACCATTATTTGTTTTTACTCTATATGCACCGATGTGTTGAGTTATTCCACCAGATTCAGTATCAGTAATTTTCGATTTCCTAATGTAATCTAAAAGTGAAGTTTTGCCATGGTCAACATGACCCATGATAGTCACGATTGGTGCACGCGGTTTACCATCAGTTATTTTAATTTTTGTAGGAGTTGCTATTTCATCCTCTTTATCTTTGACAATCACAGGATTATGTCCAATTTCTTCTGTTATTAGTACTGCCGTATCTTCATCAAGTGACTGATTAACAGTAGCCATAACACCTAGACTCATCATTTTCGCTATTAAATCTGTATTTTTTAAAGCCATTTGATTAGCGAGTTCTGCTACTGTCATTGACTGACTGATCTTCACATCTCTTTTAATTGGTTCTGTAGGTTTTTCGAACTTATGGGCTGGTGCCATATCTTTGATATCGTTTTTATTTTTTTTATTTTTATCTTTTTTTTGTTTAGGTGATTTAAGATGAAGTTCCTTATTTTCCATTTTCTCAATTTTTTCATCTTTATCTATTTTTTGCTTCTTGGACGATTTGTTGTCGTTATTAATTGCTTCAGATATTTTAGGTAATTCTTTAGTTATTGATTTTGTGGAGGTAATTTTATCTTCAGAGGGTTTTGATGCCTGTTTTTTTTCTGCAAAGCTTGTTTCATCTATTTTTTGATCTTTAGAAACCGGTTTAGCTACGATTTTTCTTTTTCTTTTGACATGTACACCTGAAGCAGGTGAGCCACTTTTTCTGGTTGATAAAGTATCAGTTTTGAGTTTGATGTTGTCTTTTTCTGACATTATTCCTCTTCTGACCAGCTTTCGCGTGCCTGCATAATAATTTTTCCTGCAGATTCATTAGATATATCTATGAAATCAAGTAATTCGTCTATAGATAAATCTGCTACATCACTTACAGTTAATATATCATTATTTTTAAGTAATGTTATATGATCATCATTTAATTCTTCAAGATTTGAGAGTGATTGTTTATCATCTATCTCTTTTTGTTTCTTATCGTATGCATCAATCGCTCTTTTTCTAAGCTCATTTACTAGGTCAGCATCAAAACCATTTATTTCTTGAAGCTCTTCTATTTCACATAATGCTATTTCATCTATTGAACTAAAACCCTCTTCAGCCAGTATCTTAGCTACATCATTATCTACATTAAGTTCAACTTGGAATTTTGTTGCTGTTTCTTCCTCTTCCTTATTATTTTTATCGTCTGCATCGTCTTTACTCATGACATTAAGATTCCAGCCAGTTAATTCACTTGCTAATCTAACATTTTGACCACCTCTTCCAATAGCTTGAGATAGCTGTTCTTCAGCAACTGCAATATCCATTGTTTTACTTGTTTCATCTACAACTATTGATAAAACTTCCGCTGGAGACATAGCATTAATAACAAATTTTGCTGGATCTTCATCCCAAGCTATTATGTCAATTCTCTCTCCTGCAAGCTCATTAGAAACTGATTGAACTCTCGATCCGCGCATACCTACACATGCTCCAATTGCATCTAATTTTGGATCATTTGATTTCACTGCAATCTTTGCCCTAAGGCCCGGATCCCTAGAAGCTCCAAGTATTTCAATAATTCCTTGACCAACTTCAGGAACTTCAAGTCTAAACAACTCAATCAAAAATTCAGGACATTTTCTAGAAATATATAACTGAGGACCTCTTTGTTCAGATTGCACATCCATTAGAAATCCTCTAATTCTATCGCCAGGTTTGATGTTTTCTCTTGGTATTAAATTTTCTTTGAGTATCATTGCCTCGTCAGATAAGCTTCCACCTTCATTAGAATTAAGATCAAGAAAAACATTATTTTTATCTACCCTTCTAACAATACCAAATAATAATTCGCCAACACGGGGAGCATATAAATCAACAATTCTATTCCTTTCTGCTGCTTTTAGGCTAGCAACAATATTCTGTTTCGCAGTCTGAGCTACAATTCTTCCAAATTCAACAGACTCTATTTCCTCAGTAATGTATTCACCTACATTTATGTCAGGATTTTTTTCTTTAGCAAATTCAATTAACATTTTCTTTTCGTATTCGTCATCAATTAGTATCTCATCAACAACTTCCCACTGTCTTATTGTGGTATATGTTCCGTCGTCTTGATTTATAGTTACTTCAACATCTATTTCATCTTGCGTTTTATTGTCTAGCTTGTATTTCTTTTTTACAGCAGATGCAAGTGCAGTTTCCATAGCGCTAATGATAATTTCTCTATCAACATTTTTTTCATTAGAGACTGTATCGATAATTAAAAGTATTTCTTTGTTCATATTTTTATCTCCCTAACTAAGTTAGCTTTTTTTATATCCTTAATAGATATTTCAATTGTTTCTTTTTTATTTTTAATACGGATTATATCGTCAATAACTTCAAAATGTCCTTTAAATCGCCTCTGGTTATTTATGTTTCTTTTTAATTCTATAAATACTTTTTCGCCTTGGAATTTAATAAAATCTTTTATATTAAATAAAGGCCTATTTATACCTGGTGATGAAACTTCTATATTATAATTATCATCAATAAATTTATGCATAGTAATTATGTCTTCGGCTAGTCTTGATGTATGGGCGCAATCATCTACTGTAATACCCTCTTCAGAATCGATCATTATTTGGATGTTTTTTACTCCACTGTTAGAAAATATACCTACATGGATTGCTGATATATCATTTTTTAACAGCTCATTAATTTTAATCATCATATTTTCTTCAATTTCATTCATAATTCACGCATTAAAATGGCCCCATTAGGAGCCGTGTTTGTATTGTATATTAAAATATCTAAAATGCGAGAGCGAATTTTATAAATCTATGGTCGCGGGGGCAGGATTCGAACCTACGACCTTTGGGTTATGAGCCCAACGAGCTACCAGACTGCTCCACCCCGCATTGCTATGAAGTCTATAATTTATAGATTTTATTTTCAAGTTAAATAGAGATGGCAAAAAGCAAGTCCATTAAGTAGCTGCTAAGATTAAACAGATAATATGGAAAAATTCCTAAAATCAACAAAGATATACTGTTAAAAGATAAAATAAGGGAACCATTAGAATAGACTGATATGAGCTCTTCTCTGCTGTCAAAGTAAATAGTTTTAATGATTTTGAGATAATAGTACGCTGATATTACTGTCATTATAACAACTATAACCGACAGAATAATATAAGAACTATCAATCAATGCAGTTATGACAATCAGTTTTGCATGAAATCCAATCATTGGAGGAATACCTGCAGATGATAGCATTGTGATAAGAATAAGTATTGCATAGTATGGATGAGTTTGAGATAAGCCAGACAAATCACTTATCTTCTCAATCCCATGACTATTGCATGTAATATGAGTGATTATCCCAAAAGATGCTAGAGCAGTTAAACTATATACGATTGTATAATAAAGAGATGCCTGTATACCTTCATTTGATACAAGTCCAAGTGCTAATATAATAAAACCAATATTTGAGATTGCTGAATACGCTAACAACCGCTTAATATTTGTCTGAGTTAATGCAAAGATACTTCCTATAACGATTGAAAGCATACCTACAAAGAGAAGTATATCTGACCACATACTCTTCATGCTTATAAAAGGTATATAGTAGAGTTTTAAAAAAACTATAAAGACTGCAATTTTCGGCAATGTACTTAAAAGTGTAGTTGTACTGACTAGTGAACCCTGATAAATATCTGGAACCCACATATGGAAAGGAGCTGCACCAAATTTAAAACACAGACTTGCAGTGATAAATACAATGCCAAATATTATTCCCAAGTATTCGACGGAATTCATTTCAGTAGCATTTATTACTTCAGCAATATCAGAGTAGATGATAGAACCTGTGAAGCCATATATTAGAGAGATTCCAAACAATAAAATACCTGATGACATTGCCCCTAGAACATAATATTTTATTGCTGCTTCTGAAGAAAGTGATGAGTTTTTGTTAAAACCAATTAACGCATATAAAGATAAAGATAATAATTCTATACCTAGGTAAAGCATTAACATACTATTTGCTGAAATCATTATCATGGTTCCAATTAAACCAAGAATAGAAATAGTAAAATATTCTATCTTAAGACTATTTAAATACTTTAAGTGTTTGTATGTGTAATGAAAAATAATAAATGATCCAAATAATAAAATAAGTTTTATAACATTTAGAAACTCACTAAGCTCATATGACTGATATATTGATGATACTTGTCCATTAACAGAATAATAACCACTCAGTAATAAAAGTAATTGTATAAATTTAAATGTAATTCCTTTATGGCTTTGTAAAAATAAATCAATCACAATAATTATCATTACGCCAATGGATAATATAATTTCAGGTATAAATAATAAATTGAAAATCATGTTCTTCCTAAATTAATAGAATCTATAAAATTAATTGTTGTATGGTCAATAATCTTAAATAAATAGTCAGGAGTTAACCCAAGATAAAGGATAAATATAACTAATACTCCAAGGATAAATTTTTCATTAACAGCGCACTCTCTGTATCCTTGGATATTTTGAGTGTTTTCACCAAATAATACATTTTTGCCTAACTTTAGTGAATATGATGCAGACAGAAGTAAGGATGTGGCAGCAAGAAATCCAATTATAATATTTGATCCTAGTGCAGATGTTATAACAAGAAATTCTCCTACGAAGCCAGATGTGCCTGGTAATCCTGAATTAGCCATTAAAAAAAATAACATCAAGAAAGAAAATACAGGCATAAATGTTACAACACCATAATTATCTTTGAGCAATCTTGATTTAGAGTGTTTATACATAATCCCAATACAAAAAAATAATGCTGCTGATATTAATCCATGAGAAATCATTTGAATTATTGCACCCTCAAGCCCAATCACTGCTGCATTTAGATTATTTCCCAAAAAATGAAATACTAAAAATATACCTAATGTAACAAATCCCATATGTGCAACAGAGGAATAAGCAATGAGTTTTTTCATATCAGTTTGCGCGTAAGCAACAAAACTTATATATATAATTGCTATTAGAGATAAATAAATCATATATTCGCTCAAAAAGATTCCTGCTTCAGTAGTAATTGGCAGCATAAATCTAATCATTCCGTATCCTCCGACTTTTAGTAGAACAGACGCAAGAATTACTGATCCGCTAGTTGGAGCCTCAACATGTGCATCTGGTAACCATGTATGAACTGGCCACATAGGAATCTTTATGCCAAATCCAATCAAAAATGCAAGAAGAATAAATAGTTCCTCCTCAAAAGATAAATTAAGCGAGTAGAAATCTCTTATTGCAAATGATTCGGCTAAAGTAGATAAATATATAATCGAAATTAACATCAGGACTGATCCAAATAGTGTATATAGAAAAAACTTTATTGTGGCGTATTTTCTATTTTCACCTCCCCATATACCAATTATTAAAAATAATGGTATTAATAGGCTTTCAAAGAAAATATAAAAAAGGATACTATCAAATGCTGTAAAGGTTCCCATTAAGAGGCCTTCTAAAATTAAAAAATAACCTAAATATGCTGATTTATTCTTGTACGTCTCCGATGATGCATAAATAGCTATGAGAAAGTTAATAAATGCTGTGAGTAAAATTAAAGATACAGATATACCGTCAGCAGCAAGATAGTAGAATATATTTAAGCCGCTTATCCATTCAATGCGTTCCATAAATTGCAGTTGATTTGATGATTGATCATAGTTACTAGTCACACTTAAGGATAGAAGCAATACTAAAAAAGTTATAATGAGTGTTGAATATTCAGAAAGTTTATTACTCAGATTATTTGAGAATACTAATATTAATCCTGCTAATATAGGAAGCCATATCAATGAACTAAGTATTGGAAAATCAAACATCTAGTATCTTATCCGTATTATTAGCAAAAATAAGATTAATGCAGAAATGATTGTAAGCGAATAGTGATAAATATAACCCGTATGAAATTTTCTTACTTTGTTGGAGATTTTATCGAACATCAGGGAAGTGTTATTAATAAGTCCATTATCAATAGTTGAGATATCTATATTTTTCCATAGATACTTAGTAAGTAAGTTTTGAAATTTTGGGATGAACTTTGCTGATAAATTATTAAATCCGTATTCATTTTTAAGAATAGTAATTAAAAAATTAGGAATTGATATATTAAAAGATTTTTTATAATAGTAATAATAACTAAAAATAAGTGCTATTAACAAAATTAAAAAATTTATAGTCATAAAGGAGTGTAAAAAGAAATAGAGAGAGTTAATAACATAATTATTATAAAAATCTAAAACAACAGTATTCGATGTTAATGAAACGCCAAATAGTGTTCCTGATAGCAGTGAGTCAAATAAAAATAGTCCTAGAAATACTGAGGGCGCCGTAAGTATAAAAAGAGGAACTAGCATTTCTTTATCATTCTCTTTTTCTTCCCCATCATGCAAAGTACATTCTCCAAAAAAAACTTTGAAAAATATTTTTGACGTATAAAGTGTAGTGATAAATATTCCAGCTAGAAGCATTATGTATGGGATTGTATGATTATAGTATCCAATTGCATCAATAATTACTTCTTTAGAATAAAACCCGGACGTGAGTGGAAAACCTATGAGCGATAATGATGCATATAAGAAAGCCAAATAAGTTATTGGCATAAATTTCCTTAGTCCTCCTATTTTTCTTATATCTTGCTCATGATGACATTTAATTATTATTGACCCAGCACATAGAAATAACAAAGCTTTAAAAAATGCATGTGTTATTAAATGAAATATTGCAAGAGAGTATAATGATGCCCCGAGTGCAGCTGTCATATAGCCTAGTTGAGAAATAGTGGAATATGCGATGATTCTTTTAATATCATTTTGAACAAGCGCTACAAGTCCAAGGAAGAATGCTGTTACTGATCCAACATAAAGTATGAATATAGAGACATTCTCTGCTAAGACATATAGTGGCGACAGTCTAGCAACCATGTAAATTCCAGCGGTGACCATAGTTGCAGCATGAATAAGTGCTGATATAGGTGTTGGGCCCTCCATTGAGTCTGGTAACCAAAAATGAAGTGGTACCTGAGCAGATTTTGCCATAGCTCCAACAAAAAGAAGTAAACAAATTGAACTCAGTAAATTAAATGAAGTCCCAAGAATGTCTAATTCAGAATTATTTATAGTGTCTTTTAAGTTGAAAACATCTGCATAGTCTGTTGTTCCATAGGCAACAAAGACCAAGCATAAACCAAGTAGTAAACCTATGTCACCTACTCTATTAACTAAAAATGCCTTATAGTTAGCTTTAATGGCGGATTCCTTGCTCACCCAAAACCCAATTAATAAGTAACTAGATAATCCAACTAGTTCCCATCCGATAAATAACTGAAAAAAATTGTTAGATAGAACTATCAGTAACATAGAAAAAGTAAAAAAGTTTGTGTATATGAAGAACCTATTAAATGAAGATTCACCTTTCATATATGATATTGAATAATAATGAACTAAAAACGAAACTGATGTCACAACAGTTGACATTACAAGCGATAGTGAATCTATATAGAGCCCAAATGATAATGAGTATAGTTTCGTATCTGCGAATACAAGTACATCTTCCGATACTGGCATATGATTGTGACTGAAGTATAAAAATAATAAACATATTGAAGCAAAAAAGGATATCAATATAGAAGAATTAGAAATAAATATGGATAGTCTTTTAGAGTTATTTTGAATATAAATCAGCAGTAAAGTGCCTACTAATGGTGCTAGTAATAATATCAGGGCTAAATATATCAACCTTTTAACTCCGATAAATCATCAACATCTATAGTTTTTTTATTTCTAAACAGAACTATCAGTAATGCAAGCCCAATTGCAGACTCTGCTGCAACAACAGTTAGAACAAAAAATACAAAAACTTGGCCAGTAAGATCACCCAAATAATTACCCAGAGTGATTAAATTAAAATTGACTGACAAAAACATTAATTCGAGTGACATCAATAATACGAGAATATTTTTTCTATTTAGAAAAATACCTGCAATTGATATTGCAAATATAATCGTGCTTAATATTAGATAATAGCTAATCGGAATCATGTTATTCTTTCAATCCGGTTATTACTTTGAGTCTGTCTTTTTTAGATACAGATACTTGGTTTGTTGGGTTTTGATATTTATTTTTTGGATTCTTTTTATATGTAAGAATGATTGCAGAAATAATACCTAATAAAAGAATCAATCCTGCTATCTCAAATTCAACTAGATATTTTGTAAATAACAAATACCCTAAATTTTCAGTATTACTTGTACTTATAATTTCAATATTCTTAACAGCATTGTAATCAATATTTTCGAATGTGTTTACAAAAAAGAAAATTACTAGTGCATTAAATGCTAGAAATATCCCAATGCCTAATGGTAAATAATTAATATATGCTGCACTTTTTTTAGCTATATTTATATCAAGCATCATTACAACAAAAAGAAATAGAACCATTACTGCGCCAACATAAACTAAAATTAAAATAATTGATAAAAATTCTGCTCCAAGAAGGAGCCATAATACTGCAGATAAAAAAAATGAAAAAACAAGATTAACTGCAGACAGAACAGGATTTGACGTTGTTATAACTTTTAAGCATGTAAATACAAGTAGCAAACTAAATATGAAGAATGTAATTAATTCAATATTCATAACTTGTTCACACTTCTATCCTTTAATTCTTCTTTTTCATATAGATCACCTATCTTTAGAAGATCTATTTTACTCATAACGCTATCCTGTCTATTTTCAAAATGATATTCAAATATACTCGTTTCAACTATTGCATCAACAGGACATGCTTCTTCACAGAAACCGCAGTAAATACATTTAAATAAATCAATGTCATACTTTGTTGTCCTTCTTGTTTTATCACTTTCTCTCTCTTCAGTCTCTATAGTTATAGCAAGTGCCGGGCAAACTGCTTCACACAATTTACAACCTATACAACGCTCTTCTCCATTTGGATATTTTCTTAAGGCATGCAATCCTCTAAATCTTGTTGATAGTGGGGTTTTTTCATCTGGATACTGAATTGTAATAGGTTTTTTATATATTTTTTTTCCCGTGATTCTAAGGCCTTTGAGAATCTCAATAAAAAATAAACTTTTGAGAAAATTAATTATGTTCTTTATCATGATAGCGGTAAATACTTAAGATATATCAATATTCCAATTATGGTAAGCCAAAAAAATGTAATAGGTAAAAAAACTTTCCATCCTAATCTCATAATCTGATCATATCTATATCTCGGGAGTGTAGCTCTAAGCCACAGAAAAACAAATATGAACATTATTGTTTTTAGAGATAACCAGAAAAATCCTGGTATGAAAGATAAGTATGAATCAATAATCGTACCTTGAAATGGAGATAACCATCCTCCGAAAAACATTATGCTACATAAAATGCTAATTAAAATTAGGTTCATGTATTCTGCAAGGAAGAACATTGCAAAAGCCATCCCAGAGTATTCAACATGAAACCCTGCTACTATCTCGGATTCACCTTCAGATACATCAAATGGAGCTCTATTTGTCTCGGCTACTCCTGCAATAAAATATATCAAAAATAATGGAAATAGAGGTAGCCAAAACCAACTAAAAATATTTCCTGATTGAGCATAAATAATATTCTGTAGATTTAAACTTCCGGATAGCATAAGAACACCAACTAGTGCAAAGCCCATTGCTATTTCATAAGCTATTATTTGTGCAGCTGATCTCATTGACCCAAGAAATGCATATTTTGAATTAGAAGCCCAACCAGCAAGAATAACACCATAAACACTCAGTGAAGTGAGAGCTAATATAAATAATAAACCTGCATTAATATTTGAAATAATAAAATATTCAGATAATGGAATAACAGACCAAACCATTAATGATGGTACAAGCATTAACATTGGTGCTGTGAGAAAAATACCTTTGTTAGCGTTTGTTGGTATTATTATTTCTTTAGATACCAGTTTAAGAACATCTGCGATAGGTTGAAGTAAGCCTGAAGGACCAACTCTCATAGGTCCCATTCTTGACTGCATAAAGCCAATAATCTTTCGTTCTGAATAAGTGACATAAGCTACAATGAGAAACAAAGGAACAACAACTATCAAAATTGATGATAATGTCTTAATTATATAAAAAATAGATTCCATTATTCGATATCAATAACTGAGTTACAGCTACCAAGTTTTTGTTTATATCTTCCGCTAAATTTTACTAATATAGTATTTTCAGGTTTAGTATGTGTCTTAATATTTGTATTAATTTTAATTTGTTTACTGTGTTCTGTAAGAATAACTTTCTTATCTTCTGTAATATTCATATCCATAGGTAAACTCATAAAGCTATCTGCATCATGAGTATTTAATAAGGATTCACATCTTCTTAATGTTGGGTTGTTAGTATTTGGGCTTCTAATAATATATTTTTCTAGTATATCTTTTTCTTTAGGTGCTCTAAGATTTTCAGTAATCACATAATTATCTGTAATATCAATAGAAGATAATATCTTACTTATATCTTCGGATATCTGTTTATTAGAAATATCTAACCCTAAAGCTTTCGAAATATTCAGTAAAAAGTCTAACCCTGGTTTAGATCTTTCTTTTGGAAGAATTACTGCTTCAGATTTTTGTAATTGTTTATTTGTATTTAAATGAGTGCCAGTTGATTCTTGTTGGACAGCAAGAGGGAAAACAATATCTGCATATTTTTCTATTGCATCTGTAATATATGATGAAAAGAAAATATTATATTTAGATTTTTTTAGTTTATCTAGGATTTCAATATCGTTCGAAAAATCATATTCAGGTTCTAAATTATAAACTATAAACATGTCATTAGATGGATAAGCTGATTCATAATTTTTTTCTTTGTATTCATCGTATTGAATGCCTCCCGGTAAACGATGCGGAATTATACCCATAGCCCATGCCCCAGATGAATTGCTTAAATCACCAAGAAGAGCTAACTTTGAATTTGTTAGTCGAGCAAACTTACTTGTACTATCAAGTATCTCTGTGTAATTTTTTAAATGAGTTGAAGATGGTCCTAAAATTATAAGATTCTTATGTTTTCTCTCGATGTTAGCTAACTGGTTATTTGCACTATCTCTTAGATATCTGACAAGATCAGTAGGACTAAAAATTTCGTGTATATTTGTGTCAAAATTTTCAGAATAATTATAGGTTGCAAGTGAAAACACATTTGTTGAATTATTTTTAATAGCATTTCTCAGATAGATAGATAGAATAGGAAATTCTTTGCTTATATTTGTATTTACAAGAATAATATTATCCATCTTGGCTAAATCATTAATTTTGATATCAAATGATGGGATTACAGGATAATTCTCTTGATATCTAAAATCACATTCTTTAGTGCGATGATCTATATTTGTTACACCATTTTCTCTCAGAATCTTTTGAAATAAATACATTTCCTCACAAGAGGATTGAGCTGACATAATAGCTGTTGTGTTTGGAGAAAACTCTTTTATTTTTTCTGCTGTAATAGAGTACAAAGAATTAAGGTCAGACTCTATAAGTTTATTATTTTCTTTGATCATTGGAAGAAGTATCCTTTCGTTAGATTCTATACCTTCATGACCAAATCTATCTCTATCTGATAACCATGATAAATTTATTTGCTCATTTTCTTTTGGAACAGCTCTTTTTATAGAATTTTTATAGGTATGATAATAAATATTTGAACCTAAACAATCGTTAAAGGATATCGAATTTTTTTGCTCTAAATCCCATGTCCTAGCACTATACTTATATAAGTTATTATTCAATGCGCCGACAGGGCATAGATCAATGACATTTCCTGACAATTCAGAAGTAAGACTTTGATTAACAAATGTTTCAATTTTAGTTTTTTCACCTCTTCCTGTCATTCCAAGTTCTTTAATACCCGCGACCTCTTCACCGAAGCGGACACATCGACTACAATGAATGCATCTTGTCATTTCTGTACTAACTAAACTGCCTATATCCTTGTCAATAACAGTTCGCTTCATCTCATTATAATTCGATTTATAATCTCCATGATCAAGAGATACGTCTTGGAGTTCACATTCCCCTGCTTGATCGCATACTGGACAATCTAGAGGGTGATTTATTAAAAGAAATTCCATTGTACTTTTCTGAGCGTCTTCAGTAGCACTACCTGTAGTTTTAATTTTCATACCTTCTCTAACTAAAGTGGAGCATGCCGGTTGTGGGAACTTAGCACCTTCAACTTCTACAAGACACATTCTACAACTTGCAACAATACTTAGTCGTTTGTGGTAACAGAATCTTGGGATATGTATATTTAGACGATCTGTAACTTGAATTATAGTTTCATTATCAAATGCTTCATGTTTATTATCATTTATAAATATTTCCACTTAGCCCACCATTGATTGTTTTTTATCAACATAATATTCAAATTCGTTCCAAAAATTCTTAAGGAAACTAATCACAGGCATTGCTGCAGCATCTCCTAATGCGCATATGCAATGTCCTTCAATTTGATTTGCAATCCTATTTAGAAGATCTAAATCAGATTGTGTTCCTCTACCTGATTTAATTTTGACAAGTGTCTTGTATAACCATCCAGTACCCTCTCTACAAGGGGTACATTGGCCACAAGATTCAGCATAATAAAACCTTGATATTCTCTCTAGTACTGAAACCATACAAGTTGATTCATCCATAACTATTATTCCGCCGGAGCCTAACATAGTTCCTATTGACATTAGAGATTCATAATCCATTGGTATGTTAATTATATCTTTACCCTTTACAACAGGGACAGACGAACCTCCCGGAATAACGGCTTTAAGTTTTTTATTGTCTAAAACTCCGCCACATTGATTTAATAACTCAGAAAATGGAATTCCAAGTGGCGCTTCAATAACGTCCGGCCGATTTAAATGTCCACTCATACAAAACATTTTTACGCCAACAGAATCATTTAGTCCAAGATTTTTATACCATTCATCACCATTTTTAAGTATGTAAGGAACAGTTGCTAGAGTTTCTGTATTATTAATAATAGTTGGTTTTCCATATAAACCTTGAACAGCTGGGAAAGGCGGTTTAATTCTAGGCATACCTCGCTTTCCTTCTATAGATTCTAACATTGCTGTTTCTTCTCCAACAATATATGCACCGGCACCAATCAGAGGGATTATGTCTATAGAAGTATCAGAATTTAAAATTTTATTTCCAATGAGATTATTTTTATATGCTTCTTTTACAGCAGTATTAAAAACAATCCATTGATCACCGATAAATTCCCCTCTTAAATAATTATAACCAACAGATGCGCCTATTGCATAACAAGCTATGAGCATTCCTTCTATAACTGCATGGGGATTATATCTGAGTATATCTCTATCTTTACATGTACCAGGCTCACTCTCATCAGAATTACAAACTAAATATCGTTGTTTTTCATCTGAATTGATAAAAGACCATTTCAATCCAGTTAAAAATCCAGCTCCTCCTTTTCCTTTCAATCCAGACTCTTTAACTAATCGAATAATTTCTGACTTTGGAGTTTTATCTCTAATGATTTTTTTCCATGAGTGATATCCATCTTGAGCAAGATAAGTTTCTATACTTGAAGGATTATCCAGAGAGAAGGTCGCGGTACATAATTTAATCATTGGGTATCTCATCTAATATTTTATCTATTTTTTCATATGTAAGGTTTTCATAATTTATATGATTAATTTGCATCATTGGAGCTCCATTACAAGCAGCTAAACACTCCATTTCATCTTTAAGATAAAATTTATTATCTTTAGTGGATTCCCCTACTTTAATATTAAGTTTTTTCTCAATGTAATTTAATATGTCATCAGATTTTCTCAACATACACGATACGTTTGTGCATACTGAAATTATATTTTTACCTATCGGCTTTAGATTAAACATAGAATAAAAAGTAGCAACCTCATAGACGTCAATTTTAGTCAAACCAAGGTAATTAGCTAAAGAAGAAATAAGTTCTTCATTTAAGTATCCATTATTATGGTGCTGAATAATTAACAATGATTCAATAATCGCAGATTTACTTTTATCAGGTGGAAACTTACTTCGTATCACATCAATTTCTTCTATCAGATGCTTTGGAAAATTGTCTTTAAAATTCATTATCTATCAATCTCACCAAAAACAATATCTTGAGTACCTATAATTGTTACCACATCAGAGAGCATATGTCCCTTTGACATTTCGTTCAGGGCAGCAAGATGCGGAAATCCTGGAGCTCTGATTTTTAATCTATAAGGCTTATTTGCTCCATCAGATATCAAGTAGACTCCAAATTCTCCTTTAGGAGCTTCTACTGCAGTATATGTTTCGCCTTCAGGAACACAGTAACCCTCACTAAATAACTTAAAGTGATGTATCAGCGATTCCATGTTGTCTTTCATGTCATCTCTGCTTGGTGGCGCTATCTTAGTATTAGAAGAGATATAGTTGCCACTATCATTTTTTAACCAATCACAACATTGTTTAATAATATTCGCTGATTCTCTCATTTCATGCATTCTTACAAGATATCTATCGTATGAATCGCCTTCAGTACCAATTGGAATATCAAAATTTAGTTTTTTATAAACTTCGTAAGGTTCTTTTTTTCGAAGATCCCAACTTATTCCAGAACCTCTTAACATAGGACCTGTAAATCCCAGCTCTACAGCACGTTCAGGAGAAACGACACCAATGCCAACCGTTCTTTGTTTCCAGATTCTGTTTTCTGTTAATAGATTTTCATACTCATCAACATTTTTTGGAAACCTATCAACAAAGCTACCTATAAAATCAAGAAGAGTTCCTTCTCTGTTATAGTTCAATTTTTCGATTTGCTCTAAATTATGATTCTTATTAATCATAAATTTTGGCATTACTGTAGGCAGATCCTTTGCAACTCCTCCTGGTCTATAGTAAGTAGCATGCATTCTTGTGCCAGATACTGCTTCATAACAATCCATTAAATCTTCTCTTTCTCGAAAGGCATATAAAAACACAGACATGGCTCCAATATCTAGTGCGTGCGCTCCAAGCCAAAGTAAATGATTCAATATTCTTGTAATTTCATCATACATTACACGAATATACTGAGCTCTTTCTGGGACATCTAATTTGAGCAAATTTTCTATAGCCAAAACGTAGGCATGCTCATTACACATCATGGATACATAATCTAGCCGATCCATATATCCGATATTTTGGTTGTATGGTTTTGATTCTGCTAACTTCTCTGTGGCTCTGTGAAGAAGACCTATGTGTGGATCAGCACTACGTATTACTTCCCCATCCATCTCCAAAATTAATCTCAGAACACCGTGTGCTGCTGGATGCTGCGGACCAAAATTCATTGTAAAGTTTTTATATTCACTCATTTACTTTTCCTTATTACCTTTGGAACAAGTGTTCTCGGAGTTATATCAACAGCTTGATTTACTACCTTTTTTTGTTCTGGATCATATGCGACTTGAGTGTTTCCAATTAATGGGAATTTTTTTCTAAATGGATGCCCTATAAATCCATAGTCTGTAAGTATCCTTCTTAAGTCATTATGTCCCTCAAATAAAACCCCGAATAAATCATATGCTTCCCTTTCATACCAATCAGCAGATGCAAAGATTTCAGTTACAGATGGTATTATTAAAGAGTCATTGTCTAGATTGCATTTAATTCTAATGCGCATATTGAAATCCATCGATAAAAGATGATAGACAACAGTTAGTTTATATTCTTCAACTTCATCTTCGTTGACAAAATCGATTCTACTATGTGACTGAGGATTTATACCTCTATTATATCCGGATGATGTAGCTTCTTTTGTTTCCCATTCTGATTTTCCATAATCAATAAAATCAACTGCACAAAGATCAATTAATTGAGTAAATTTTAAATCTTGAGATTCTTTGAGTATCTTAAGAAGTTTTTTAAGGTTAGTTTTTTCAACGGTAAGAGTGACCATATCATTTTCTGAATAGTCAACAACCAGCTCATTTACGAGTTTCTTGATCTTGTTCATAAGTTATTTGATTTTTATTCTATTTTTATTTCTAATTTTATTCTGTAATTGAAGAATGCCATACAAAAGTGCTTCAGCTGTTGGAGGACATCCCGGAACATATACATCAACTGGGACAATTCTATCGCAACCTCTTACTACTGAATATGAATAGTGATAGTATCCACCTCCATTAGCACAAGAACCCATTGAAATTACCCATTTTGGATCTGCCATCTGATCGTATACTTTCCTCAAAGCTGGGGCCATTTTATTAACAAGTGTTCCAGCTACAATCATGACATCGGACTGTCTTGGGCTAGGTCTAAATAACATTCCAAATCGATCCAGATCGTATCTTGACGCACCAGCATGCATCATTTCAACTGCACAACATGCGAGACCAAATGTCATAGGCCATAGTGATCCTGTACGAGCCCAATCAAACAAACTTTCAGAATCTGCAAGAACGAACCCATCTCTTTTTATATTTTCTAATCCCACTCTAATGCACCTTTTTTCCATTCATATATAAATCCCACAAGCAGGATAAATAAAAATATTGCCATAGCTAAAAATCCTTCGTAACCAATATGATCTAAAACAACAGCCCATGGAAATAAGAATGCAATTTCTAAATCAAAAATGATAAAGAGAATAGCTACTAGATAAAATCTAACATCAAACTTCATTCGACTATCTTCAAAAGGTTCGAAGCCACACTCATAGGGAGAGTTTTTTTCATCATCAGGATTACTACCACCAAAAAAGAATCCAGCTGATAACATAATAACTGCGAACGCCAGAGCAAGTATTAAAAATATTAATATAGGTAGATATTCAAATAACATGACTTATTATATCCTATATATATACAAATATAAGAGGCATTATAGAAAGATGGTATTAGATAACAAACTAGAAACACTAGAAAATGTAAGAGAAAATATTTCATATAATCTTTCAGAAGGAGTGACAAATAGAAGGTCAGATTTTAGAACTTTTACATTATGTTCACAGGGAGATTATCCCTCAGGAAGAACGGTAGTATTACGTGGATATGATTCATTAAATAATATCATTACCTTCCATACAAATTCTAATGCTCAAAAGATTAAAGATATAAATAAATGCCCTCATGTGAGTTGTATTTTTTATAGTAAGTCTCTTAAAATACAAATTAGGTGTTTTGGTGATGCTTTAATAAATCATAAAAATAATAGATCAATAACTTCATGGAATAAAATGAATGATATGTCTAAAGAATGCTATTTTCAGGACCCTCCTCCAGGGAATCAAATTAAAGATTACAATACTTTCTCTAAAAATATAACTTCCGGTGAAAGTGATTATTTTTGTGTGATAGATGTAAAGGTTCAAAGGATTGATTGGTTATTTTTAAAAAGAGCAGGGCACAGAAGAGCAAATATTTTCTTCAATAATAAAGACAACGACTCATGGGTAAGTCCGTAAACATGCCGATGGCCGGACTCGAACCGGCACGACTTGCGCCACTGCCCCCTCAAGACAGCGTGTCTACCAGTTCCACCACATCGGCTTAAGGTTTATTGAATTCTTCTTTTGTATCAGTACTTTCTTCTTTTACAGAATCATTAATCAAACTTTTTGAACCTGATGATTTGTTTGATGATATGTAGGCTAAGCTTAAACTGGTTATAAAAAAACTTAGCGCAATTACAGTTGTTAACTTATTCATAAACGTTGCGCTACCTCTTGCTCCAAAAACAGTTGAAGAAGCGCCTGAGCCAAAAGCAGCCCCTGCATCTGCTCCTTTGCCTTGTTGAACAAGCACTAGAACAATTAAAATTACCGCTAATATGATATGAATAGTTAGTATTGTAGTTTGCATTGTGTAGTTATCTCAAATTGTGGAACAAATATCAATAAATTTTTTTGCATTAAGTGATGCTCCGCCAATTAAAAGACCGTCCATATACGGAGTTTTCATAAGCGAGTTAGCATTTTCAGGAGAAACACTTCCGCCATAAAGTATTTTTATAGATTTGTATGCTGGGTTGAACTTATTGATAGTGTTGCGGATATATTTAAATGCATCTATCAAATCTTTATCTGAGGGTACTAAACCTGTACCTATTGCCCAAACAGGCTCGTATGCAATTATAATATTAGTAGATTTAATTTTGAGCTTATTAAATATTTTTTTTACTTGAGCATTAAGTATAGATTTTGTTTTTTTATTCTTAAACTGCTCTAGTGTTTCACCGATACAATATATCACTTTAATATTATTTTCAAAAAGTCTAATTACTTTTTCGAATAACATATCAGGACTTTCATTAAAAACATGTCTTCTTTCTGAATGTCCAACAAGACAATATTGTACTTTAGTATCTTTCAACATCGACGATGAGATTTCACCTGTAAATGCCCCGTCATTATAAGCTGATACGTTTTGTGCCCCTATTTTAACATCAGATTTATTAACTATGCCTTGTAAAGAGGATAAGTAAATACTAGGAGGGAAAATTATAACTTCATGCTTACATTTATTTTTTTTGATTCCAGACATAATGTTCTTAACAAGCTGGATGCTTGTTTTATGTTTTCCATTCTGCTTCCAATTTCCAGCTATAATTTTTTTCATAAATATAATTTATCCATTATTATTTTTTCTGCCTCATTTAATGCATCTTTAGATTCATGCTCAATAAGAATTCTTATTAATTGTTGAGTACCAGAAGCTCTCGAAAGGATTCTACCATTTCCAGTTAATATTTCTTTAATTTTATTAATAATATTTTGATTATTTTCTATCCAGGTGTCCTTATCAGATACTGGAATATTTATCAACGATGATGGAACTTTAATGGATCTAGGATAGATATCATCGATTGACAGGTTTGTTTTTTGAATTAAATGAGCAATTTTTATTAATGTAGTTGCCGCATCACCAATCGCAATAGTAGTTATGTCATTATGAACAACATGGCCTGATGATTCTGCTCCAATAATTGCATTATTTTCAATTACTTGCTCCAATACATATTTATCACCGACATCTGTTTCTATAAAAGAATAACCAAGCTTATTTAGTGCTGATCTAATACCATAATTAGTCATGACTGTTCCGACAACTACTTTATTATTTACATGATAATCTTTTGCTAAGATATAGAGAATTTCATCGCCATCTATAATTCTCCCGCTATTGCTTACTAAAATAGATCTATCACCATCACCATCAAACGCAATACCAAAATCAATCCATTCAGCAGCATGTTCTTTATATTTAGAATTATTATTTATAATATATTCTGAAAGATATTCAGGATAAACTGCTCCGCAATTATAATTGATATTTCTACCGTCTGGACAATTATTAAATATTTGAAATGAAAGATTAGATTTTATATTCAAATTTGAAAAAATATTAGAGATTGATCCGTTGGAACAATCTATAGCGATATTAATTTTTTTTGATGAATCTATACTACCGTCTACTTTTTCAGATAAATAATCGAGATAAATCTCTGTGGAAGCTGAGTCAATAGAGTAATTACATGTAACTCTATTTTGAAATATATCAGTAGATGAAACAGTCTTTTCTATTAATTTTTCATCATCTGAGGAAATTTTATATCCATCGCTATTAAATATTTTTATGCCATTATCTGTATATGGATTATGTGATGCGGTGATTTGGATACCGATAGAATCATTCATTTTTCTAGTTGAGAGGATATATGGTATAGCGGGTGTTGGAATTAAACCTAGAAAATTAATATTATATTTAGAATTGTATAAAATACCTTGAATTAGGTTTTCATAAATTAATTTAAATGACTCTCTTCCATCATGTCCAATGTAAATATTTTGAACTTTTTGGCATAAAACTTGGCTAATAGAAAAACCTATTTTCTTGATAGTTTCAACATCCATGGGATAGTCACCAAATGCTGCCCTTACTCCATCTGTTCCAAATAACTTCATTATGAATTTTTTATTAAGTCTCTAAAATTAAGCAATATACTTGTTTCCCTAACGTCATGAACACGGAGGATATTTGTTTGATTTTTGATTGCTATTACTGATGCAGCAATTGTTCCATAAAGCCTACCAGATGGAGGAACATTTAATATATCACCAATCATACTTTTTCTAGATATTCCTGAAAGTATTTTAAAACCTAAGTTGCTAAATTTTTTAAGATTATTCAATATTATATAATTATGTTCTAGAGTCTTACCGAAGCCAAAACCTGGATCAATAATAATTTTATCTTTATTTATTCCATGACTTAAACAAAGCTCAGCCTTATTTTTTAAATATGTGAAAATATCTTCAACAACATTGTTATATGCCGGATTATTTTGCATTACTTTTGGAGTACCTTGCATGTGCATCAAAGATACAGACAAATTATTATCTTTAATAATCTCTATAAGGCCAAAGTCCTCTAGAGAAGATATATCATTTACTATATTGATATTATATTTGAGTAGTTTTTTGATTACTTCAGAGCTTCTAGTATCAATAGATATTGGAATATCAGATATCTCTCTAACAGCCTCAACAAGAGGTTCTATTTTTTTTATCTGATCTACACTTGTAACAGGATCAGATCCTGGTTTGGATGATTCCGCTCCTATATCAATAATATCAGCTCCATCATTGATAATTTGCTTTACACGAGTAATTGATTTACTAAGTTCAATAAATTTACCGCCATCATAGAATGAATTATCAGTAATATTTAAAACTCCCATTATTTTTATTTTAGAATTCATTCTTAATGTCCATGTAGCATTTTATACTGTTCAACACGTTCAATAAATTTTTTTTGAAACCATAAAAATTCATTATCTTTAATTGTAAACTCTTGAAACTCAAGCTTAGGTGTGCAAATTAGTATGACGCCCTGTTTAATATTAGTATTATGTTGCAGATTATGAGCAAGTGCATATGCTGCGGTTTGTAAAAAATAATCTGTAATCCATTCTCTTCTTTTTGTCTTTGTTGATGATTTGAAATCAACAATAGATTCTTCATTACCATATATTCCACATAAATCTGTTGTTCCTGCGTGAGAGTCTGGATAGAAGAGAGGTGTTTCGCAACCCCAAATTTCATTCAATTTTTTTTCTAAAGCTTGATCAAGTATAACCTGTGCCATTTTCTTTTCGTTATCATTCATGATATCAAAATCAAATGACTGTTTACCATGCAAAGCATCTTCAAGATACTTATGCATTTTATCTCCTCTCGACATTGACTCTTTTGATATTCTTGATGCCTCAATATGTCCAACTTTATTTTTCCATGCGGCTAGAGCATCTTTGTCTTTTTGAGATTTAGTTTTATCAAGTATAGTAGTTACAGAAGGGACTTTTGCACCATTTGAGCTGTAATACCTTGCTCCGGATTTGTCTGTTACTCTAGAAATTTCTTTGTAACAGTATTTTTTCTTCCACAGATGTAACAAATGATCTAGTCCACGATAGCGTTTATATTATACTACCATGAACTAGTTTTTTTGTCTTATGATGCTGGGGAAGCTGATGGACTATCTTTTGATGTAACATCTTTTGCATGTCCTGATGAGTCATTGTCATCGTCTGACCAACTTTCCGGAGCGTCAGGAACTTTTCCATCCATAATTTGATCGATTTGTTCCACATCAATAGTCTCATACTTCATTAATGCATCTGCCATTAAATGCATCTTGTCTAAATTATCTTTTATTAATTTCGTAGCTCTTTCATATTGGCTATCGATAATTTTACGAATTTCAGAATCAATAGAACTTGCTGTTTCATTAGACATATTTTTGCTGGTTTGCGATGCAGATTTTCCTAGAAAAACCTCTTGTTCCTGCTCGCTGTATGCAAGTGGTCCCATTTTTTCTGATAAGCCCCACTTGGTAACCATATTTCTTGCTAAGTCTGTAGCTCTTTCGATATCATTCGAGGCACCTGTGGTGACTGCATCATCACCAAAAATTAATTCCTCTGCGACTCTACCGCCAAACAAAGCAGCAATCATGCTATTTATGCGCTGACGACTGTTGCTATACCTATCTTCTTCAGGTAAAAACATTGTGACACCAAGCGCTCTACCTCTTGGTATAATACTTACTTTATAAACTGGGTCATGATCAGGAACCAATCTCCCCACTATTGCGTGTCCAGCTTCATGGTATGCAGTAAGTTTTTTTTCGTCATCATTCATGACCATCGACTTTCTTTCGCCACCCATAAGAATTTTATCTTTAGCTTTCTCAAAATCATCCATATCAACAATCTTCTTATTTGCTCTTGCAGCAAAGAGAGCTGCTTCATTTGCTAGGTTAGCTAAATCAGCACCAGAGAATCCTGGTGTACCTCGTGCTAAAAGTTTTGGATTAACGTCATTAGCAATAGGTATTTTCCTCATATGGACTTTTAGAATTTGCTCTCTTCCACGAATATCTGGAAGTGGAACAGTTACTTGCCTATCAAACCTTCCAGGACGTAATAACGCCGGATCGAGCACGTCCGGTCTGTTAGTAGCTGCTATAACTATTACACCTTCGTTACCATCGAATCCATCCATTTCAACTAGTAATTGGTTTAGGGTTTGTTCTCTTTCATCATTTCCGCCGCCTACGCCGGCTCCTCTGTGTCTTCCGACAGCATCAATCTCATCAATGAAGATAATACATGGTGAATGTTTCTTTGCGGTTTCAAACATGTCCCTTACTCTTGATGCTCCAACACCTACAAACATTTCTACAAAGTCAGAGCCAGAAATAGTAAAGAATGGAACTTTAGCTTCTCCAGCTATAGCTCTCGCAAGAAGAGTTTTCCCTGTTCCTGGAGATCCTGACATTAAAACACCTCTTGGAATGTTACCTCCTAAGTTTTGAAATTTTGCAGGGTCTCTTAAAAAATCAACGAGTTCTTTAACTTCTTCTTTTGCTTCTTCTACACCAGCAACATCTTTGAATGTAACTTTGACTTCATCTTCAGTTTGCATTTTTGCTTTACTCTTTCCAAAAGACATGGCGCCTCCACGGCCTCCACCACCTTGCATTTGGCGCATGAAGAAAATCCAAACACCTATCAATAATAAAAATGGGAACCAATGAATAAATATTTGTGCAAGGAATGATTGTTTCTCAGGAGCTTTACCACTTATTCTAACTTTACCTTTGATGAGTTCTCCTATCAATGCAGAGTTATCAGTCTCAGGACTATAAGTCATAAATTTTTCACCGGACTTGAATGAACCAACAATTTCTCGTCCCGAAATAGTGACCTCTTCAACTTGTCCTGTCTGAACTTGTTGCATGAAATCTGTGTAATTAAACTCTTGTGATGCAGTATTTCTACCGCCTACTCCTGTAAATAAAGACATAATTACAACCGCAATTACAGTCCAAATAACTAAATTTTTGACTAAATCTCCCATAATACTCCCTACTTTAGAATCATTCTAAGTTTGACATTGTTAATCGTTAATTTCAATGATATCAGTCTTTGAAGCCATTACAAATGAAGAAAATTTCATTGCTGCTTCTTCGAGATGATTGGGGTTTGTATGTTACTACCTTATCAAAAGACTTTTTTAGTTTTTTTCTCGATTCATCATATGATGAACCAATAAAAAACTTCATAATCAACACTCCGTTTATTTTTAGTAAATCTAAGCAAATATCAAGTATAGACTCAAGAATCCTCTCAAAGTTAGCCTGATCAACATCTTCTATACCTGTTATATTAGGGGCAATATCTGATAATACAAGGTCTGCTTTATTCATTTTTTGAAATATCTTGTCCCTATCAGTTTTTTTATTAATGTCACCCCTTATAAAATATGCATTGTGTATAGGCTTCATCTCCAGCACATCTATACCAACAAGTGTTTTATCCTTATAATTTCTAGTGATATATTCTGACCACGAGCCTGGAGCTGAACCTAAATCAAGTATATTTTTTGAATATTTTAGAATTTTATACTTTTCATCAATTTCATGAAGCTTATGAAAAGCTCTAGACCTATAATCACCTAATTGCGAGAGTTTAACGTACCTATCACTACTGTGTTTATTTAGCCAATTTTTTGTACTTTTCTTTTTAGCCATATCGTTATACTCTATATCAATGGCTAAGGTAACACTGAAAGGCAATGAAGTTAATACAAATTCAGATATTGTAGAAGTGGGCTCATCTGCACCAAACTTTGTACTTGTAGATTCCGATTTAAATGATGTAAACCTAGACAACTTCTCAGGAAAAAATAAAATATTAAGCATAGTTCCTAGTCTTGATACACCAGTTTGCCAAAAATCTACTAAAATTTTCAATGAAAAAGTTAATGACCTCGACGATACAGTAATGCTAATTGTTTCTAGCGATCTTCCTTTTGCAATGAAGAGGTTTTGTACATCAGAATCATTGGAAAATGTAATTCCAGTATCAATGATGAGATCTAGAAACTTTGCTAAGGATTATGGTGTCTTGTTAATCGATGGTCCATTATCAGGGATTACAACTAGAGCAATAGTTACGATTTCAAAAGATAATAAAATTCTTCACTCTGAACTAGTTTCAGAAATTGCAGATGAACCCAACTATCAAGCAGCTTTAGATTCTATAAAATAAATATGTCGTTCACAAAAAAAATCATTGTTGCAATGATTTTAGGTGTAGCAATCGGAATCACCCTAAATTTATTTATCGCTGATACCCTTACGTCTGATTTTATAATAATAAAAATCTTTAGTTTAGTTTCTGATTTATTTATTTCTGCTCTCAAGCTAATAATTATTCCTTTAATATTCTTTTCAATAGTATGTGGCATCTTATCTTTATCAGATGATGTACCCCTTTCTAGATTAGGGATTAAAACAATGGCTTTGTATGTATTCACTACCATAATAGCTATCTCCATTGGCCTGCTATTTTCATCGTTCATTGAATTTGAAGCTGTATTATTAACAAATTTAGATTCAAGTATCTCGCTAGATAATACAAATCAAAAATCTGATATATTTCCTAGCAACATTTTTAAATCACTCAGTGAAGGTAATATTATTCATTTATTGATTTTCTCAGTGTTAATAGGTGTAGCTGCAAGTAGGATCCAAGACAAAATACATACATTTATAGAGTATATTCATCAATTTAACATGGTTGTAAATGAACTTGTTAAAATTATAATCTCATTTACACCTCTAGCTGTATTTTGCATATTATCTAAAACATTCGCTACTCAAGGAATTGAAACTCTAGCTCCGCTAATGGGCTACTTTCTTATTGTTGTCTTCAGCCTTTTTATACACTTCTTTATTACTTTTTCTGTGTTGCTAAAAATTTTTACAAAACTTGATCCTAGAAAATTTTTTAAAAATATTAAAGAGCTAATTATTTTCAGTTTTAGTACTTCAAGTAGTAGCGCATCAATACCATTTACACTTAATACAGCAAATGAGAAATGTGGTATCGATAAATCAATTAGCAGTTTTACAGTACCGCTAGGTGCAACTATAAATATGGACGGGACAGCAATAATGCAAGGTTGTGCAACTTTTTTTTTAGCAAGTCTTTATGGTATTGACTTAGGTATTAGTGAGATATTAACAATTGTTATTACGGCAACAATAGCTTCAATAGGAACTGCAGGTATACCAAGCGCAGGTATTATAATGTTGACTGTTATTTTTTCTCAAGTAGGTATTCCCTTAGAAGGAATTCCATTACTTTTAGGTGTTGATAGATTGCTAGACATGATGAGAACATCTGTAAATGTGAGTGGTGATATATGTATAAGTTGTATTGTTGCTAGCAGTGAAAATAAAATTAATGAAACCAAGTTCAAATCATAAAATCTAAACTAGAGATTCATGTCTTTGTTTAAGATCGAGTGCATCAAAATCATCTATAAACTTGATTGCTTTACAAAAAGCTTTAGCTCCTGATACTGTAGTAGTTAGTGAAATTTTATGATTCTGAGCTTCCTTTCTAATAGAAAAAGAGTCTTTTATAGATCGAGCGCCCTCGGTGGTGTTAATGATTAAATGTACTTCGTTATTTTTAATCATGTCCACAATATGCGGATGGCCATCTTTAACTTTATTAATTTTCGAGCATGCAATCTCGGAGTCTTTTAGATGTATATATGTTCCTGAAGTCGCATAGATACTAAAACCCATATCAATAAGCTCTCTAGCTACTTCACATATAGCATCTTTATCATGATCTCTTACGCTAATAAATACATTGCCTGATTTAGGCAGTATTACACCAGCTGCCCTCTGAGCTTTGAAGTAAGCTTCACCAAATGACTTTCCAAAACCCATGACCTCTCCTGTAGATTTCATTTCTGGCCCAAGCAATACATCAACTTCTGGAAATTTAGAAAATGGAAACACAGCTTCTTTTACGGAAAAATAAGAATTGTTATTTAATTTATTTGGTAAGTTTAATTTATTTATCGTAATGCCTGACATTACAAGAGCGCCTAGTTTTGCCAGTTGCAAGCCTATAGCTTTTGAAACAAAAGGTGCTGTTCGTGATGCTCTTGGATTAGCTTCAAGTAAAAATATTTGATTATCCTTTATTGCAAATTGAGCATTCATTAATCCTACAACTTTTAATGCCAAAGCTAGTTTTGTTGATTGTTCTTTAAGTTCCTCTACAACATCCATACTTAATGTATATGGCGGAAGTGAACATCCAGAATCACCAGAGTGAATACCAGCTTCTTCAATATGTTCCATGATGCCCGCCACATAAACATCTTTTCCATCGCAAAGTAAATCTATATCTACTTCAATTGCATCATTAAGAAATTTATCTAATAGTATTGGTGAGTCTTCAGAAACATCCACTGCTTCTTTCATATATTTTTCTAAATCAGAGTTATTGGTAACTATCTCCATAGCACGACCACCTAATACATATGATGGTCTCACAACTAGTGGATATCCAATCAGGTCAGCAGATATTTTAGCTTGCTCAAAGTTTGTTACAGTCTCGTTAAGTGGTTGTTTAAGCCCAAGTGATTGAATCAAGGTTTTAAACCTCTCTCTATCTTCGGCAAGGTCTATTGAATCAGGAGAAGTACCAATTATATTAACGCCGCATTTCTCAAGTTCATCAGCAAGCTTGAGAGGGGTTTGTCCCCCGTATTGAACAATAACACCCCAAGGCTTCTCAATATCGATAATAGACATTACATCTTCAACTGTAAGTGGCTCGAAATAAAGTCTATCTGATGTATCATAATCGGTAGATACTGTTTCTGGATTACAATTAATCATAATCGTTTCATATCCAGCATCCTTAAGAGCCATAGAAGCATGAACGCAGCAATAATCAAACTCTATTCCTTGTCCAATTCTATTCGGTCCACCTCCAAGGATAATAATTTTTTTATTATCAGTTGGTTTAGATTCACAAAACGATGAGTATGTTGAGTACATGTATGCTGTTGATGATTCAAACTCAGCTGCACAAGTATCAATTCTTTTAAAGACAGGAGTAATAGAATTTTCACTTCTAAAATTTCTAATATCTTTCTCATTTTTATTATAAAGTTTTGCTAATCTGCGATCTGAAAATCCATCAGATTTTAAATTAGGTAAACTCTGAACAGTTAGCTCTAATGATTTATTTTTTATTTCATTTTCAGAGGAGATTAACTCAAAAATTTGATTCAGAAACCATCTATCTATAAATGATAAGTCAAATACATCATCAACACTCATTCCCTCTCTAAAAGCTTGAGCAACATATAAAATTCTATTTGCAGAGGGTGTAGATATCTCCTTAACAATTAAGTCTTGTCTTTCTTTAGGCGACAGCGACTTTTCAAAATCTATTTCATCAAAACCATCTATACCAATTTCTAAACCTCTTAAAGCTTTTTGAAGAGATTCTTTAAAGGAACCTCCAATAGCCATTACTTCACCAACTGATTTCATTTGTGTTGTTAAATGAGAATCAGCTTCTTTAAATTTTTCAAATGCAAAGCGCGGTATCTTGGTGACTACATAATCTATACTAGGTTCAAATGATGATGGAATTATATTACCTGTAATTTCATTTCTTAATTCATCCAAAGTGTAGCCTATAGCAAGTTTAGCTGCTACTTTAGCTATTGGAAACCCTGTTGCTTTAGATGCTAGTGCAGAAGACCTAGATACTCTAGGATTCATTTCAATAACATAAATTTTTCCATTATCCGGGTTAATAGCAAATTGCACATTTGATCCGCCGGTATCAACTCCAATTTTCCTTAGAACCTTAATCGATTGATTCCTAAGATTTTGATACTCTTTATCTGTAAGGGTTTGAGCTGGTGCGATAGTAATAGAGTCACCAGTGTGAACTCCCATAGGATCTAGATTTTCGATTGAGCAAATAATTATGCAATTATCATTCTTGTCCCTTACTACTTCCATTTCAAACTCTTTCCATCCAATTACTGATTCTTCTAGAAGAACTTCATTAGTTGGCGATAAATCTAAACCTCTTTTTACGATCTTTTCAAAATCTTGTTTATTATATGCAATACCACCGCCAGAACCGCCTAGTGTAAAAGATGGTCTTATAATAATAGGAAATCCTATGTCTTTTTGGATTGTAAGTGCTTTTTCAAAATCTTTTGCTACAAATGCCCTAGGAGTTTCAAGTCCAATATCAGTCATTGCATTTTTAAACAATTCCCTGTCCTCAGCCATATCTATAGAATCAACACTAGCACCAATTATTTTGACATTATATTTTTTCAAAATTTTATGCCTGTTTAGGTCTAGTGTCGTGTTAAGAGCTGTTTGTCCTCCCATAGTAGGCAATATTGCATCAGGTTTCTCTATGGCTATAATTTTTTCAATATTTCTCCAATGTATCGGCTCTATATAAATCTTATCTGCCATATCCGGATCAGTCATTATTGTTGCAGGATTTGAATTCACCAATATGGTTTTTATACCCTCTTCTCTAAGCGCTTTACATGCCTGTACACCTGAATAATCAAATTCACATGCTTGCCCTATCACAATTGGTCCGGCACCGATAACTAGTACACTATTAATACTGCTTTGTTTAGGCATTAGCATTTCTCATATTATGGATAAATTTTGTAAATAAATTATATATATCTTGTGGTCCAGGGCTAGCTTCCGGGTGACCTTGAAAACCATATGCTGGCGTATCCTTCAATTCCACACCTTGAAGTGAATCATCAAAAAGAGATTTATGAGTAATTTTATGATTATCACTTAAAGAATCAATATCAACAGCGAATCCATGATTTTGACTAGTTATAAAAACTTTTTTAGTTTGAACGTCAATAACAGGGTGATTAGCACCATGGTGACCAAATTTCATTTTATATGTTTTTGCTCCACTCGCTAAACACATTAATTGGAATCCCAAGCAAATACCGAAGACAGGTACTTTTTTACTTAATAAGTTTTTTATATTATTAATAGCATATTCACATGCAGCAGGATCCCCTGGTCCATTTGATAGAAAGATTCCATCAGGATCATTATCTAACAACTCTTTGTAGGAAAAATCAGCAGGGATAACGGTTACATCACAACCTAAGTCATGGAGAATTCTCAATATATTTTTTTTAATACCATAATCATAAGCAAAAACTTTTAATCTATTTTTATTTTTAAAAGATTCTATATCGATTAGATTATGTGTTCCTTCTTGCCAAACATAATTATTCTCTGTTGATACATCCTTTGCTAAATCTAGACCATTTAAGCCTGGAAAGCTGGAGAGTTGATCTTTAGCATAATCTAGTTTTTTTATATCTGGAATTAAACATCCATTTAATGATCCGTTAATCCTCAATAAGGAAGTTAGATAACGAGTATCCACAGAGCATAAAGCTGTAATTGATTTATCTTTCAAAAACTTGATAAATTTATTTTCACTTCTCCAACTACTGTCTACGGTTGGATAGTTTCTAATAATAATTCCTGAACACCCGTGATTAACGGATTCATTATCTTCTATATTAATTCCAGTATTGCCTATATGCGGGTTCGTAAAAGTAACAATTTGTTGGTTGTATGATGGATCAGTAATAATTTCCTGATAGCCAGTCATTGATGTGTTGAAAACTATCTCCCCTAAACTAATTTCATCATGACCTATAGACTGAGCAGGTATTATGGTGCCATCTTGTAATAATATGGCAGCCTTATTCAAGAGACTTTCCTTGTTTTAAATAAAAAAAAAGATGCCCTGATTAGAGTCATCTTATATGTGTTTTAGTAAGTTTCACTAAAACTAGATGATACGACAAAACTATAGCTCATGTCTAATAGATAATACATTTTTATATATTTCTTTTTTAGAATCTTTGGAAATGATGTTTATAATCTCAACAATATCTTTATTTGAGAAGTTTTTATTAATTAATTGTTTGATAGTTAATAAGTACTCTATTTTTGAATCTATATTTGTTTTTTTAGCGGAGATGATTACGACAAACTCACCTTTGGGTGGATTGTTATTAAAATACCTAATCAAATTCTCAACTTTATCATACAAAATTGTTTCATAAACTTTTGTAAGTTCTCGAAAAATTCCAATTTGATTATCTTTACCATAAATTTCAGATATGTTCTCCAGCAGTCCTAATAATCTATGTTTGCTCTCAAATAAACATGCAGGCATGTCTAAACGTGATATTTCATTTAGTTTTTTCTTTCTATCATTTTCTTTCTTTGGAAGAAATCCATTAAACAAAAACATATTCATTGGTATTTTTGAAACAGACAGTGCACAGCTTAATGAAGATACACCAGGAATAGGTATTATTTTTACATCAGATCTAATATTTGACAGTAAGTGAAAGCCGGGGTCTGAGATTGAGGGAGTTCCTGCATCAGTAACTACAGCAACGATTTTGGATTTGTCAATATATGATTCAATAGTCTTAACTTTTCTTTTTTCATTATCCTTGTTATATGATAAGACTTTTTTTTTAATATCATAGTGCGTCAGAAGCATTTTGGTTCTCTCTACACTTTCAGCAAAAATAATATCAGCATTTTTTAGAACATCTAGAGCTCGTAATGTTATATCATCTAAATTTCCTATTGGTGTTGCTACTATGTATAAATCGCCACTCA
>Ga0181555_1000121_pt1 | contig 74759 bp, 54 predicted proteins | sample 011ome_15_FD_145601 | JGI IMG/M metagenome (GOLD analysis project Ga0181555, IMG submission 145601) | Coastal salt marsh microbial communities from the Groves Creek Marsh, Skidaway Island, Georgia - 011504AT metaG (spades assembly) | ecosystem: Environmental > Aquatic > Marine > Intertidal zone...
TCGACCTAAATGGTGGTAACATCATAAATAAGGTCGGAGACTCTAATTTTAGTGAAGATCAGAGGCAAATTAGTCTTAAAGTAAGAAATCCTAATAACAACTATGGTAGTTATGAGCTAGAGTTTTTTACCTATTTTAACCTCTTTGTATATAACTATAGAGGTTATAGAACTGTTGGCGCTGATATTCAAACTGGTAGATTTTATCACTTTTGCGTTTCTTACGACGGAAATATAGATGGTTCTGATAGATATGGGTTGTTTGTAGATGGCGTAAAATATTCGGTGACACCCACTTACACGCAGGGATCTTGGGGCAATATTCAGTCTGGTACAGCTAGACTGGCGATTGGCGCACAAATAGGTGCGTCATCTAGCTCTCCAATCGGTCTTAGTGACGCAAGTATTGGGAATCTTTCAATCTACAACCGCGCCCTATCCGCCAAAGAAGTCCTCCAAAATTACGAAGCCACCAAAGGGAGGTACGCATAATGGGTATCGCATACGGAACTACTACGCTTCATCAAGCAACTAAAGGTATCGTTAAGGAGAATAAATATGAGTCACGATCAGTTTGACCACAGACATTACGTGGTAATTTCAGCGGACGACGTGCCGCTAATTGATTTTAGTCAGGTTATGGAAACGTCCGCAGAGACCTTGAGGTTCAGTGTAGACGGCACCTTGACCTTTGTAAAGTATGAGGGCGACATGCCTTCAAGTGTAACGGCTTGCCCCAGCAAGAGCCAAGAATACTCGCACGACGAGATTCTGGCGATTCTTAATGCGGAAGATCAAGTCTGGTGGGAACCAATGGAGGAAATGCCGTAATGGGTTTGGGTCACAGTCCTCGTATTGTTACAGACGGTTTGGTTCTGTGTTTAGATGCGGCTAACGCTAGAAGTTATCCGGGTACGGGGACTACGTGGACCGACCGCTCTGGGAACGGGAATCATGGTACGCTAAATAATATGGATGCTTCTAATTTTAGTAGCGATAACGGTGGAAGTTTGACTTTCGACGGAACTAATGAAAAAGTAAACTGTGGAAATTTTCTATCTGACGCACAAAGCGCTCTGTCTATTTGCGTTTGGTTTAAGCCTTCTTATGTGCCATCTGGAGCGCAATCGCCTTTTCGACTGGTATCTAGATATTTCGGCACCGGCCTGACAGCAGGCATTGTCGTACTTGATACTTACGGCGTTACTGGCGTCGATGGTGCTAGATTCGGTATTAGTAATTCATCTAATACTTATTATCAGGCTAAAGCAGACTCTGTTCTGGAAGCTAAATGGTTGTTCTATGTTGGGACTTTTAGTCAAGCAAATTCAAAAATCAAAATCTACAAGAACGCTCAAGAACTAGCATCCACAAATACTAGCGGCACTATTGGAGCATATAATTATCCTTGGACGATTGGTGAAGATAATACAACCGCTTCAGTTCAAGAGTGGTTTGACGGCAATATGGCAAGCGTCTCGATCTACAACCGCGCGCTCACGGCTGATGAAATCAGGCGAAACTATGAAGCAACAAAAGGGAGGTACGAATAATGGGATGCAGTTCTGGTCCTGATGTTGTCGAAGACGGCCTTATGTTTTTTGTAGATGCGGGTAGCAAGCGCAGTTATCCCGGAACGGGGACGACTTGGACTGATATGGTTAGTGGGAATGGCGGCGGACTAAATAATATGGACGCTTCTAATTTTAGTAATGATTATGGCGGCGTGTTTAATTTTGATGGCACCAATGAGACCGTACATTTTGGTAACATTGGCGCAATGCCTGACGATGGTTGTATTTCTTTCTGGATGTATTCTACTTCTGTCCAAAACTATAGAAATATACTCCACACCAGTTACGCAACAAATGGAAATGCTGGTGTTAGATTTGAGCAATATGATAATTATGGGGGTAATGCGTTTGGGGTTATAAAAGGAAATGACTCCGGCACTTATGATTTTCTTCAATATTCAACAGACGGTCTAGTTAATGGTTTGTTATCGGAAAATACTTGGTACAATATGGCGGCGACATGGAGTAAATCAAATAACAGAATGACTGGATACATGAACGGATTTAAAAGCGCCTCCATATCTACTAACTCTAGTCGTTGGGCAACTAGTTTTGGCAGTTTTTATATTGGTGTGGGTTATAATAGCACTAGACATTTTCAGGGTAAAATATCAAATGTCTCTTGCTATTCTAAAGAATTAACTGCTGACGAAGTTCGTAAGAATTACCTATCGACCAAGCAGAGATATGAATGAGTTTCTTACGGTTAACCCTAAATATGTGTATAATTAAATATGTTTATAGGTAGTTGTCTAAACGAATTTCCTATTAGCACGTCTGAAGAGATGACCCAGACGTACAACGGAGATGATATAGAATACGTTATTTATATAGATCAGGGGATTTCTAGGGAAGTTTTTATAGAGCAACAAAAACCTATAGATGTGTATATTAAACAGGACGAGGATTATCCTGTGTTCATAAATCAGCAGCAAACTTACGACATATACGTAGATCAACAAATTCAATTTACACTGGAAAATTAAATGCCTAGTGAAATACATCAAAATGACATAGGGACTCGATTTTTACTTACGGTGAAAGATGGGGCTGATCTTGTAGATATATCCGCAGCTACGGCTCTTGAGGTTGACTTTAGAAAGCCAAGCGACACAGTGGTAACGCGAGCAGCTAGTAGATTTAATGATGGCAGCGCCGTATCAGGTGTTATGTATTATGATGCCGTTATAGGAGATTTGGACGAGGTTGGAAAGTATAAACTACAAGGAAAAGTCTACCTTTCAAACGGTACTTTTCACACGGACATCCATACATTCCAAGTACACTGTAACCTATAGGGGTAGTTATGAGCTGGCAAGGTCAAATGTCTACGATTGTTAGATACCTTATTAACGACACCGATTCAGAAAATTACAGCTTTAGTGATAATAGGCTTGAAACAAGTATACTAGTAGCTGCGCAATTGGTTATATCAGAAGTTGACTTTGCTAATGCTTATAGCATTAATGTGGAGTCCTGTTTATTATCACCCGACCCAACGGATGCAGCAACAAAAGACAATGACTTTATAACTTTGGTATCTTTAAAGTCTGCGTGTATAATCTTAGGTGGAGAAGTTAAAAAAGAAGCCGCAAATGCAGTTTCGATTAAAGACGGGGTTTCTGCTATTGATACACGGGGGATTGCCCAAACATTATTAGTCTTACACAAAGACATGTGTTCTAAATACGAAGAGGCAGTATTTAACTACGAATCTGGAGAGTCTTCAAGTAACGGACAGGCGATACTAAGTCCGTATTCTCCGGGTTCAGATTTTATAACGAGAAACAATACCGATCATAGATCTGGTGGATATTTTAATTACTAGGAGAGAAAAATGCCTACAATAAGAAGTTCTGGAGATATTATAGCGAGTATTTCTTCGGAGTTAGCAGATAATAATGCAGGACTTATTTCTGCTTACGATGTTCGTCATAATATGGAAGATACAGTAGCTTCTATATCTAGAATTGTAGCGAGTGGTGACACACAAACTGAGTACCCATTCTATAACAATGTAACGATTAGACATATTCCGGGAGATACGAACGGTATTCTTTATGTAGAATCCGGCGTGATGTTCCCAAATAGCGACGAGAATCCAACATTACTTCAAAGAGATCCCTATCCCGGAAATAACTCTATAGATCATGGTCAACTAGATGCAAGCAGTTTGTTGGACGATGACCATCCTCAATACATAAACCTAAATGGTGTAAGAGCCATGAACGCCAATTTTGGCGTTGGTAATGAAAATTGGATTAATAGTTCAGGTTTAGAGAATGGATCGTCCGAAGACAGAGGTATTCAATTTGTTCATCAGGGCGATCATGATGATATGTATATTGGCACGTCTGGAAAGCTTGAATTTAATCTAGATAATTCTAAAATAGACAGTTTTCATGGCGTTGCAAAAGCTTGGGTTTCTTTCTCTGGAGGCGCACCTCCAAGTGTTGATGCCTATTATAATGTGTCAGGTATTCAGAGAATGAGTCAAGGAACTTATAAGATTACATTTAATAGTGGTATCTTAGATAATAATAATTATGTCGCTATCGCCAACAGTAATGGCTTAGGCGACAATATCAATGAGGCTTCTATGCAGCCTAATACCGTTGGTCTTTTGCGACGAGAAGGTGACGACGGAACGTCTTTGAGAAGTATTTACTTCAGGGTAGAGCAAGACGATGGCGATTTGGTTGATGCCTCTCAGAACGATCTTGTTGTTTTTGGTTATGATCTTGGATCTTCTTCTGGAACACCCCCGACTGTAGCTTAGTAGGTAAATTATGCCAAATGTAAATCCATCACTAACAGACAGAGTAAAACAAGTATCTAGAACAACGGGCTTCGACCAGTTTTGTTTAGAAGAGACACCTAATGGTTTCAGTAGCTTCGGTAAATACTTTGCTTCTGGAGATACGGTATTCTACGCTGCTTCGGACGGTTCAGATTATGAAGTAGGTTCTGGTACATTTGTTAGAGATGCAACCCCCAAAGATTATATCTACAGAACAGCTATTTTTAATAGTAGCAATTCTGATAATAAGGTAAATTTTTACTCTGGCTTAAAAGAGGTGTACTTAACATACCCCGGAGAAAAGGCTGTATTCACAGCTTATGACACACCCGGAAATAATGAGATAGCGGTATTTGACACAAACCAAATATTAAAAACCGACGCTGGATTCGTTATTGATACTTCCACAAGTAGAATGGGGATAAATAATACAACTCCCGTTTCTGCTTTAGATGTTAGTGGTGTTATAACTAATAGCGGTCTTACAATAATTCATAACGGTGTATATTTTAATGCGGTAGACGGCTCTGGTACTGGTTATCAGAAGGAGCCGTTTATGAGAAATGAGCTGAGTAATAATACTGGAACTGATGCAGTTTTTGACTTTACTGGCTTAGTCTCACAAAGATTAGAATTTGTAAAACAGCCTAGAACATATGTTCTTTGTGGTCCATCTGGTGAAGATGTCTTGACTCAAGATTATCCAACCTTTAGACAATTAAGACTAGACGACATACCCGGTTTATCTGGATTTGTTGTTGATGTTAGCGGTTGGAGTAATCATACTTTTCAGACGGTTGGTAGTGGTTTAACTTTTGACAACAATCAACTACACACCGCTGGAACCGGCAACTTTAATCAATTACAAACGAACAAAGAAATATCTCAAACATACCCTCAAGTCGTTTCTGATAGTGGAATGTCTAATACCATTGTTAACAAAGATGGTTTTTTAACTGTTCCAACTTTCAATTTAGTGGACGATGTGAAGAATCGAATTCCTGCTCAAAACACTGGAGCCATAGCCTTTGCTACTGGCGATAATTTTATTATGATAGCCAATGGCACAAGTTGGGTTAGTGGTCAATTAACGTAATAATCGGAGAGAAAAATGTCTAACATGAAAGTGATTAACTCCAATGGATTCAATGAATTCGGTGGGATATCATACACAAACTTAAATGGCAATAGCCAAGCGATATCATCGCAACTATTGAATACTGCGCTACCCGATGATGGAAATTATCAATATAGCACAGACCCTTCATTTGTTGCTATTAGTGGTTCAGCCGGTCAAACGGTTCTTGTAAATGGCGTTGACGGATATCAAATATCTGTTATGTCATATACTTCTGTTGTTGATTCAAATTCTACCTTCCAGATATTTTCTTCTGGCGATGCTGGTAGAACGCCCCTCAGTGGTCCGTTGTACTTAGCTGCTAATGGAGGTGTTTCTGCGAATGATAATGAGATTATGTACAGAACACTTCCCGGCGAAAGCTTGGTTGTAGAGAATTTAGCTGGTAATTTTGGTGGTCATTTAGCATATAAAATAGGTTAATTTAATGCCAATCTCGATACCTAAAAGCGTTTTTGATAAATATAAAGAGATTATTGATTCTACTATCAATGACATATTTGGGGTAACGTGTCAGTTGGTGTTCATTGAAAAGATCGAAGTTATAGATAATTCATTTAATAATATTCCAGATAATAGGTCAGTTAATCCCCATAGAAGGAATAATGGAGATTATAGAAGGAATGATAAGGTTATAAAAGAAGTTGAAAAACTTCAAGACATAAAGATGAAGGTTTACTGGGAAAGGAAAAGCTGGCTAAAAATTGGCGGCAATATAGTAATCCCAGACAATGCAATACAAACTATATTTCTTTCTAAGGACTTAGACAAAGTTCTTAGAGCGAAAGAGTTAATTGCCCACAAAGAAATTAATGACGACTTAGAACTAAGATTCCAAAAGTGGGGAGAACCCTTTCCGGTTGGGTTCCATAAAGAGAGACATTGGTGTATGTTCTGGGAGAGGAACTAATGCCAATAAGATTAGTAGAAAGTGATTTAAGAATAGAGAAGAAGTTTAAGAAGGCTTTGTCAGAAGAAGTTAAAAAACTTTTTAATAGAAGTTTAAATAGAATAAGAAATGAGATAAAACGTAAATCTTTTGAGTGGGTTTCTGTACAACCCGAAATATCTAGCTTGCTATCAGAAGGTGATTCAAGCTCGTTAAATGCTCAGTTTGGGTTATATCCGGGTCAGGCATCTCAGATTATACCAAGTATTATAAATTCAATTGTTGATTCCATAGAAGTTAAAATAAATCCAATATCGAATACATTAAAGGGTGGTATTATTATTAATTTTCAATCCACCACATTTAGCAATCTATTGGGAGATTTAAGTTACGATGTTATCACAGAAAAGGGCATTTCGTTGAATTGGTTAGATTGGTTATTAACTAGAGGAGATGAGGTTATAGTAGTAGGATATTCTTTTGTTCCTAGCAATTTAGGTAGAGCTGGAGCGGGTACTATGAAGCTTGGGTCTGGTTTTCGTGTTTCCCCTGAGTTTTCTGGTACAATAGAAGATAATTTTATCACAAGAGCATTTAGCAAAAAAGAACAAGAGATACAAAAAATTATTTTGAGGATCTTAAATGTCTAATTATTATAAGCCCCTAAAAGGTATATCAGATATTAAATCGTATACCCTGTATAACGAGACACAGGATGCGTTAATTGAATACTTCGACTGGGCTTTACTAGATATTGGTAATTTTTTTAATGTTGAGTTAGGAGAAATTTCTCCTGATGGCTATGATTATAGTCGCTTGAGAACTACTGGAAGTGGAACTTATAATGTCGGTGAGAGTTGGGAAGGGTTTAGAAAGAATTGGGTGTGGCAAAGTGGTGTTTCCTACTCGCCTGAGCCACTGGTTGGAACTGATAATGCAAATCCCGGCGTTTCAGGGGTTTACGTTAACGGGGACTTCTACCCAAATAATACTACTGGTGAGTTTGCACACTATATTGATCATTTTAATGGTAGAGTTATTTTTGACAACCCTATATCTGCTAATTCTATAGTTCAAGCTGAATATAGCTATAAGTGGATTAACATTGTTTATGCTTCTAATTTACCTTGGTTAACACAGATACAAAAGGATACTTTAGAGCCAAATTCAAATTTTTACGACAGAGACAGAGGGGTTTGGAATTTACCGCCAGACTCTAGGTTACAATTACCTGCAATTGCTGTAGAGGTTGTGCCAGTCAGGAAGTTTAAAGGATATCAACTAGGAGGTGGTCAATGGGTGTATTCCGATGTTATTCTTCATTGCGTAGCTGAAGACGAAGTAACTAGAAATAAATTGTTAGATATAGTTTCTTTACAAAGTGATAAAACTATACCTCTTTTTGACTCTAATGCTATAAATGACGATTATAAATATCCATTAGATTATAGGGGCGTTCCTGTTTCCGGGGCCTATAGATACCCCGAAATTTTAGAAAATTACTATGGCGGTAGTTTGCGGTTGACAAATTGCAATGTCCAACAAATGAAAATGATTGATTCTAATCTATTTGGTGGCATAGTTAGATTTTCTACAGAGGGTATAAAAACAAATATTTAGTATTTTTGTGTATAATTAGTTAGATATAATTTTTTAACAAGGAGACTTAAAATGTCTAATAATCAAAGAATCATTTATTCTTGCCAAGGTGTAGCTATTACTGCTACTGGACAGGCACCAACAGCTGCCGACATGGTACACGGCGTACAAAGTGTCGGTATCACTACCAACTTCAACCTAGAGCAAGTTTTTGAACTTGGTCAGATTGAGATTTACGAGAACATCGAAGGTACCCCAGATATTGAAGTTACCTTGGAGAAAGTTCTTGACGGATATCCGTTGATTTATCTTATGGCTTCTACCGGCGTCACCGGAACGCCCAATAGCGGACTGGTTGCTAGATCCAAACAGCAGTGTGACTTGAGGCTTGGTATTTTCGATGAAGCCTCCAACAATATCGCTTCTGCTTCAACCGGTGGTGCTGAAACCCAAGTTACCTGTACGGGTATGTTTATCTCCAGCGTATCTTATACTTTCCCGGTTGATGGAAACTGCACGGAGAGTGTAACTCTCGTTGGAAATAATAAAACTTGGTTGACAAACGATATGGCAGATGCAGACGTTGCTGATTTTGACGGTGACGATTCTCCATTTTCGCTAGTTGCTGGTAGTGGTGGTGTTCAAAGACGTGAAGATATTAGAATGGATTACAGTATCCTTCCTCAGAGTATCTATGGTACTAATGGTGGCGGCGCGGGAAATGCTTACAGCAATGGCGAGTTGAATGTTGCTGTTCAGAGCGTTAGTATTAGTACTGACTTCAGCCGTGAAGATATTTTCGAGCTTGGTAGAAAGACTCCTTTCTATAGACCAGCAGCCTTTCCGGTCGAGGTTACATGTGAAATTGAAGCAATTTCAACGTCTGGCGACTTCGTTGAGGCGCTCGAAGATGGAGATCCAGCGCTCTTTGAAACTGCTTCTTCGGGTAATAACACCGCTGAAGAAGCTATTTACTTTGCGCTTAGAGGCGGAATGGCTTTCGACTTAGGCTCCAAGAATAGACTGTCAAGTATTTCTTACGGTGGAGGTGATGCTACCGGTGGTAACGCTTCAAATAGTTACAGCTTCTCTAACTTCAATGACTTTGACGTTCTACAGCTTGGTCACAATAGCGAAGGCGTTATGGGTTCAGGTGGAAGCTCAACCGACCTTTGGTCTGTCGGTCAGTAATTAGTTAGCTGAGAGTTAGGATAGATATAAGAAAAGGAAAAAAATGCATACATCTACTCCCGCCATGAGGTTTTTTAATGAAGCAACATGAGCGGGAGTATTTTGTATCTAGGATAAGATTAGGAGAGTATTGGTTTAAAAGGAAGGATGTAAAACTTACTATACTTACGCCGACAGTTGAAGACGAATTAGAGTCAAATATCATATACAATGAAGCCTATGAATCATCTTTTGATGAAGGTTGCATGACAGTAGATGATAATTTAAAATGGATGATTGATAATAAGCTATGGTCAGAAGAGGAAGATGCTAAGATAAAGACAATTAGAGAGGATGTAGAGAAATTAAAAATTAAGATATATGAAGAAAGAGTTAATACAGCACTGGTAAAAACTTCTAAGTTGTATCTTCAAGCCGCAAATAAAGCGCTGGATAAACTATTTGAAAAGAAGAATAAGTATTTTTCTAAAACCTGCGAGGGCATCGCAACTTCTGAAAAGTCATATGAATTAACAAGAAGATGCACGTACTCTAATGGGCTAAGATACGGCTTTAATGAATACTCTATCGACTTCTTAACTAATTTCTTTTACTCGCAATTACTTTCAGAAACTTCTATTAGGCTCTTGGCTAGATCAGAACCTTGGAGAACTCTCTGGAATATATACGAGGATGATTACGATAAATTGTTTTTAAATAAGGATAGAGAATTATCTGTAGATCAGAAGAACATGGTTATATGGTCTAAGATGTACGATAACATTCAAGAGTCTATGGACTGCCCTGAAAATGAAGTTATTGAAGATGATGACATGTTGGATGGTTGGTTTCTAGTACAGAGTAGAAAAAGACAGCAAGAAAAGAAAGAAAAAGGAATGGAAGATAAACTTAACAGTAAGGTGGCTAATTCTCAAGAAGTATTTTTAATGGCTTCAGATAAAGAGAGTGCCAAGAAAATAGATGAAATTAACTCGGCTGGATCAAAGGCAGTAAAGCAGAGAAGATTTGCGCAAATTAGAAAACAAGGGAAAGTCGATCAAATAGATTTTCAAGATGAGCAGCTTAAATTAAAAACACAAGCCGCCCAAGGAATGAAAAATAACTTCAGGAGATAAGATGGAAAACTACAACTCTTTAATAAGACAGCATCAAGAGTATAAAAAAATTAAAGAGGAAAAATTTAATTTTGACTCTAAAGATAGACTATCTAAGATATTAAAAAAGAAAGTTACTACTACGATGATTGGTTCGCTTAGTAGTATTGAAAAACACTTCGGGTTTCTTTGGGAGGGTGATCCTAATGACATGACACCTGAGCAAAAAACGATGTACGAAATATATCAAAAAACCCGTCAGGAAATATTAGACAAGGGAAATGCGCAAGCTAAAAATGTTGATGCTGAGTTGTCTCAATATGATGTAAAATGGTTAAGATATTCTGTTAACATTCCAGTTAAAAACGATAAGGAAGGATCAAATGAATAGAAAAGAAGTAGAAGTTAAGGTTGATGACAAGGTTGTAAAGATATACGTTGTGCAGCCACCAACCAACGTGGTCTCTAAAGCAGATAGGTATAAAGCTAAAGTCTGGACTGAGTGTATTGAGGATGGTATTAAAACCAGAGAACAGCTTGGTGAGTTTATGATAGAAAAAGGCATCTGGTCTCAAGAGTCTGTCAGAGAAGAAACTGATATTATTGAGAAAATTTCTGAACTAGAAAAAGAATTATATCTAGGATCAAAAGATAAAAAGAAAAGACTTCTTAATGAAGGTAAAGAGATCGCTATAACGATGCGTTTTTTAAGACAAAGACTAAGAGATATTTATACAAAAAGATCTAACCTAGAACAAAACACGGCAGAAGCGCTGGCTGATAACGCAAGATTCGACTATATTGTAGCGAACTGTACTTTCTATGAAAACGGACAAAGAGTGTATAAAGATATAGAAGATTATAACTCAAAAGCTTCTGATCAGATTGCATACTCAGCTGCCTCAAAACTAGCAGAAATGATGTATGGATATGATCCAAAAACTGAAGAAGCATTGCCGGAAAATAAATTCCTCAAAAGATTTGGTCTAGTTAACGATGACGGAAGTTTGGTTAATCAAGACAAAGAACTGGTTGACCTTGAAGGTAGAAGAATAAATGAGTTTGGTCATTATGTTGACGAAAAGGGGAATAGGGTTGATATTACAGGAAACCCTTTAGATGAAGATGGTAATTATCTATTAACTGTTGAGTATGAGTCTGAAGATAAACCAAAAGAGAAACCTAAAACTCGTAGACCGAGAGTAAAGAAAACAACAAAGAAAACTACAGAAAGTAAAACGGATAGTGTAGCTCAATAACACCATATTAGAGAGCAAAAATGTCTAAATTCGTATTAACTGCCGAGCTAGAGCTACGCGCACCTAGAAATTCTAGGCAAATAATCAGCAATATACAGAATCAGCTAAATGGCGTAAAGATAGACCTAAAGGTTAAAAATAGCGCCCAAGCTGCTAGACAGATTGCTGGTGTCAATAAACAGCTTAAAGAATCTAATGATTTAGCATCTAACCTCGGCAAGAATTTAGGCGTATCTATAAGAAGGTTTACAGCTTTTGCTATTGCTACTAGGGGTGTTAGTTTATTTACTAATAGCCTTAGTAATGCAACCAAAGAGGCTATTGATTTTGAAAGAGAGTTGATTAAAATCTCTCAAGTTACTAGGAGGGATATTGAAGACCTTCAAGAACTAGAAAATACAATCACAAGGCTAGCTACTTCTCTTGGTGCTTCTTCTCAGTCTCTTCTTTCTGCTACGAGAATATTGGCTCAGGCTGGTATTGAAGCCTCAAGATTAGAAGTTGCATTAACAGCTTTAGCAAAGACTACTCTAGCGCCTACGTTTGAAGATATTGGTAAAACAGCGGAAGGTGCCATTGCTATCCTTAGTCAGTTTGGTAAGGGTGTTGGCGCGTTGGAGCAACAGCTTGGTGCAATCAATGCTGTGGCTGGTCAATTTGCTGTCGAATCTGGTGACTTGATATCTGCCGTTCGCCGTACTGGTGGTGTGTTTGTTTCTGCGGGCGGTCAGCTAGAAGAGCTTTTAGGTCTTTTCACTAGTGTTCGTGCTACTACTCGTGAAAGCGCAGAAAGTATTGCAACTGGTTTGCGTACAATTCTGACACGTATTCAGCGACCAACTACTATTAAATACCTAGAACAGTTTGGCGTTAAGTTAACTGATCTCAATGGCAAGTTTGTTGGTCCATTTGAAGCTATCAAAAGATTAAGTCAGGCGTTAAGGGGGCTAGAGCAGGGTGATATTAAATTTGTCGAAATAGCCGAAGAGCTTGGTGGGTTTAGACAGATTGGTAAAGTTATCCCTCTTTTGCAGCAGTTTGAGGTTGCAGAACGAGCTAGACAAGCCGCTATTGAAGGTGGGTCAAGCTTAGATGAAGATGCTAGAAAAGCCCAAGCATCTCTCGCCGTTCAAATAGAAAAGACCAGAGAAAAATTCTTAGCTTTGATTAGGTCTTTTTCTGAAACGGGAACTTTTCAAACTGCTAGCAGAACTGTTCTGCGTCTTGCAGATTCTTTTGTGCAATTAGCTGATGCTATTAAACCCATCTTGCCTTTAATCGGAGCTGTTGGTGCATTTAAAGCCTTAAAGGGTATATCTGGATTTGGCAGGGCGCTTAAAGGTGGTTTCACTGGTCAGACCAGAAATCAGGGCGGTAAGATATTAGGATTTAATACCGGTGGATTCGTACCCGGAGTTGGTAACAGTGATACCGTTCCCGCTATGCTTACGCCGGGAGAATTTGTTATAAGAAAAGCTAGTGTTAAAAAGCTTGGCACTGGTAATCTTGCGGCGATGAATGAGAATAGATATGCTGACGGGGGCTTTGTCAGCACGAAGAGATTAGCAAATCCGCGCGTGCAGGGCGGAAAAACGATACAGAATTTATTAGGTGCTAACCGTGGAAAAGGCTGGACTAGCATTGATGAATTTAAAGTCCCTTATCGTATTTCTCAAGTAGATCCATATTCTAAGTCTGTTCCTAAAAAATTAAGAGATGAATATTCAGAATCAGCAAACGCTTCTAAAAGAGGCTTTGTTTTTGAAAATATTGTTTCGCGTGTTAAAAAAAGAAAACTAAATAAAAACAATGAATTTCTAGATGCTAAAAACGCAGAAATAAAAAGCGATAAAAGGTTTTCAGAGAAAAAATCTGGAGGATTAAAAAGTTCTGCATACAAAACTATTGTTGCAAAAACATTAAATACAGTTTTATCACGTAAAAAAGTTGAAGATTTAGATTTTACTTCAAATAAAGATAAAAAAGATCTAAGTTCTTATATAACCGCTGGGCAAATTACGGTATATACAGATCCAAGCATTGAAAAATGGGAGAGTCAAAATAAAAACCTCGGTGGTTTAATTCAAAAATTCGCCACTGGTGGCATTGTAGATCAAAAAGCTGCCGGAGCTGCTATTCTAGATCCAGAAGCCGCCTCTAGTAAAAAAGTAAATATTACCGGCGAAGATATAAAGAAAGAATTTACAGAATTCAAATCTCTACCAAAGGGCAAAGATCCTGTATCTAAATATTACAAATCTTCAAGTTTTAATATTGCTAAGTCTGGATTAAATAAAGAAACATCTGACAAATTTAAAATGTCACTTGAAGACGGTCTTGTTGCAGGTATCAATACATCCACGGCGTCTCTCGCAAATGATCTTGGAACACCCAATGCTAAAATAGATAAAAGTCAAATATCTAATTTTATTAAGAGTATAAATACTTCTATATTTGGTAGATTGTTTGAAACTACAATGGACTCTATTTCTAGGAGCGGTCAGTATGCTACTCCTGATAATGATTCAGATAGACCTTTCGACGCTCCAAATGGATTGCCCGCATCTTTAAAAGATAACTTTTCTGGACTTCCAGATCAATATATTGATTATAAAGCTAGCTTAGAAGCTGCTAGCGATGCAAACATGAAAGGCAAGATTGTCGATCAAATCAAAAGAGAGCTTATACAAGATGGTATTCTCAATGAAGAATACCCAAGAAAAGAGTTTAGAGATAAAGAAAGGGCTTCTTCGCAAGCTAAAACAGAAAAGAAAAAACGGGCGAATCAGGCTGCTGGTCGTGGCTTCCCTGTAAAAAGGGCGAATGGTGGTCCCGCTCCGTCTGATACTGTTCCAGCTCTTTTGACTCCGGGCGAATTTGTCTTTAATGAAAAATCGGCTCGGAGTATCGGCTATGCTAATCTAAATAAGATGAATAAGCAAGGTGTTGCTGGGTTTGCCAAAGGCGGTCCCGTTGGCTTTAAGAGGTTTGCCGAAGGCGGCAATGTTGACTTTGGAGACAGGGATTCGTCTAACAGAGAGGTATTTAACATTCACTCTGAAGAAGGTTCGCAGAAGTTTGACTTTGCTTTTATAGACAGTCTGGAAGATGCTGTTAAGGAGCTGAAAACTACACTATCCGGTTTAGGTAAAAGCTTTGATGATATAGAAGCAATTGGGGATGCATTTGGTGAAAATCTCAAAGAGGGCGGTTCAGCTCTTGACATTCTTGTTTCTACCCTTTGGGATTTTGGCATGACGGTGGAAAAAACAGGAGAAACCGTGGAGTCGGAAATTGAAGGAATGTTAGGTAGATCTAATGACAAAAAAGAAAAAACATCTCCGCAAAAAGAAAAAACATCTCCACAAGCAGAGGTAGCAAACAAGAAAGCTGCACAGCAGGTCGCTACACCTCAAAAGTCAGGCTTATTAAGTAATGCCAACCAGAAATTAGATAATATTAACAAAAAGGGTGAAGAGGTATTTGAAAAGGTCTTTAAGTCCATTGATCGTGGCGGAATGAAGGTCTATGATTTTTTTGCAGACTTTGCAAGTAAGGCAAAAACTTCTGGAGATAAGGTTTCAGAAAGTTTAGATAACGCAGCTGAAGAAATATCTAAGACACCTATAAATAGCCCAGCGCAAAGCTCTTTGTCTAACAAGCCTTCAGACGGTCAGGCAGGCGCAGGTGCTGATGATCTTATAAATAGCACTAAGGAGCTGGCCGAGGCGAATAAAGAAAACGCAGATCAGGTTCAGAAAAAATCTGCCGCAGAAATTTTCGGCTCTATTACTATGGCTTCTGCTTTTATACCGAGGGTAGAAGAAGCCTCTACAGCTGCTCAAAGGATGCAAAATAGCTTTCTTGATAGTGTCACAACTATAAGCGCAACCATTACGGCTTTAGAGGCTTTTGGTATTAGTTTAAATAAGCAGTCGTTACTTGGTGGGTTTGGTGGTAAAGGTGGATTTGGCAAGGGCTTTAAGAATATTCTGAAAGGGGTTGGCGCAAGAGTAGCAGTATTTGGCTCTATTGCTTATGCAGCGGGTAGTCTAATAGACGCATACTCAGGAAAACAGGAAGAGGCCAACAAAGCAATAGAAGAAGGAAATGTTGCGCAGGCCGCTAGAGCTTCCGTAGAAGCTCAGGTTGCTAGCTCTCAAACGAAATTGGCAACCGCAGCTGTTGCTCTTGGTTCGGCATTTGGCCCCATTGGACTTGGTGTTGGGCTTGTAGCCGGTGGTTTAATAAAATTCGGATTAAGTACAGAGCAAGCTACATATATTACAGATCAGTTTGGTAGGATTACTGGCAACACGACCGCTTTAGTTGCGGCTCAAGCTACGGCGGCAGCCGAAAGGGTTAGGCTAGATAAACAATTAGCAGAGTCTTCTAAGAAGGCTTCTCAAACTTTAGAGGCATTTGCTCAGGGTGGCGCAACGTTAGATCAGGCTTTGATGGCTTTGAGCGGTGGTTTAAAAGAAGAAATGCAAATTTCTGAATCTAAAACAAGACTTGCTCAAGCAGAAATAGCAGCTCAAAAACAAAGAACCAGTATTTTAGGGTTTGGCGGCCCAGACGAAGAAGTAATATCTAAAAATAGTAAAACAATAGAAGAAGAAACCAAGAATAGAGAAAAGCTAGCAACAGAAGCCTTGAAAAAAGGTATAAGCTCTGAGATTTTAAGAAAAGCCATCAATAATAGTATAGCTGCGGGTAAGCCAGTTAGCGCAGAAGAACTTATTAACAAGATCATACCAAAAGAAGCAAGAGGTATGATTGATGATGAAGATATTAAAAATGCTGAACTAGCTATAAATAATATGGCAGATGCCGCCCAAAGAAATGCAGATTTCTTGAGAGCATTGAACTTTGGACTTCAAGGTGTAACAGCCGCCATTGATGCTAGAGTCGTCAAGGTGGAAAATACAATTGCCTCTTTTGAGCCGGGCTTTAACAGCCTTTCGATTGCCGCTAGAACTTTAGAGGCTTCAATAACCGCTGCTGGAGCTAATATCGACTCGGCTTCAATTGATAAGTCTTTAGTCTCTCTAGAACAGCAATTTTTAAGATTTGGTGGAGACCAAAAAGAGGTTGAAAATCTATCTAACACAATACGTGAATTAAATAGAATACAAAAAGAAGCTGTAAATATTATACCTAATATAAATAAAAAATTAGAAGAAAATATTGATTTTACCGGTGGTGGTACTGGGTTGACAGATATTCTTAAAGAAGAGCTACTTGAATTAGTGCCAGATGACTCACCAATTAGAGATAGGCTCTTAGCTATAATCGGTAATCTTGATTTTGACAAACTTCCAGAAGAAATACAGAATCAGATTAAAAAGGGAGATATTAGCGGACTTGTTCAAAGTGTCTTTGGAGAGTTGGGTCAAGCTACTCAAGTTCAAATAGAGTCATTTAAAAAGACTGGTGAATTGCAAGATAAGCTAAAACCAATTCTACAAAAAAGAATTGAATTAGAGAAAGATTTGGTTTCAGCTCAGAAAGAGGCGCTTAAAGTTCAAATTGAAGCGGCTAAAGCTATAGAAAAATTTGGTGGCCCGGCTGTAACCTTTGCGGACCAGTTAGAAAACCTAAATAGGCAATTAAACCTTGATTTGGCAGCCGCAGGTATAGGTGGAACGGCTAGCGGCTCTTCTCCTGATGACCTTGTGGCTATCAATAGGAGATTAGTAGCAGAAATTGAAAGTATAAATGCAGCTGGCCCACTTCCCGAAGAGCAGGGCGAAGAACAAAAAGCAAGAAGATCACAACTAGAGACATTGCAAAAATCTTTGCTTGACAACCTAAGACAGAGAATCGGTTTAACTGAGCAAGAAATAGAGCTAGCCAAGAAGAAAAACGATCTAGAAAAATCTGCATTACAAAAGTTGATAGAGGGCGATGCTATAGGTTTCTTTGAGCAACAAGAAACTGCCGCTGCCGCTTCAGCATTAAAGTCGGGGGATGATCGAGCCTTGAGATTGTTTACTCAAGATGCAATAGGTAGAGCATTTGCTAGCCTTCAAACTGAAGACCAAACACCACAAGAGAGAAGAAGGCAGGCTAGAGCTGCTCTTGGCGGCTTTGCAACCGAAGAAAATGTTTCTGTTTTAAGCGAAACTACTCCAGAACTACTCGACTTACAGCGATCTGGTAGAGAAGCTGCGCAGGCTCTTCGAGAAGTAGCTGACACTGCTAGTCAAATTGTTAAAAGCGATTTAGTTAAAGTTGACGCCAACGTTGTAGAGCTAAGGGGTCAAATTAATGAACCGCAAAAAGTCGCAGGAAGTACACAAGGACTCTCTAGCGGTGGTACTGTTTATGCCAACAATGGAGTATTTGTACCAAGGGGTACAGATACTGTTCCAGCTATGCTCACACCCGGAGAGTTTGTTGTAAATAGAAAAGCTGTTCAAAGTGGTAATAATTTATCAATGTTACAAAATATGAATAGCGGTAAAACCGTTTATGCTAGCACTGGTGGTATGATTAGTAACGGTGTTCTATATGCTAGTGATGGTGTTGATCTTACTCAAGCACTTGGAATTCTAGGTCAAAGCGCTGATATAGAAGAAAAAGATGGCGTATATTATATGACTCGTGGTGATGGTTCTAAATTTGTTGTACAGGATACTAGAACTATTGCAGCGATAGAAAAAGCTTTTGCCGACAGAAGAGCTAGGGTTAATGCTGGTAGAGCTGAAGTAAATCAAGGAGGAGCAGAGATTGTTGGTAGAGGGACTTTAAATATGGCTTCTCTGTTGGCTGCGGCAGATCCAACAGGTACTTCTGATCTTACCGTTGGGATTTTAGCTGCTATTGCTGGAAACGTTACAGACGCAGAGCTAGCTGATAAATATCAAGGCGCTGCTGTTGCGGGAGTTATGGGCGCTGGAATGACTGGAGCTTTAAATAGAGGTAACTTGCTAAACCAGACAGCCATTAGTAAAACTGTTAATAAAATTAAAGATGGAGATTTTGGTGGACCCGGAGCTGCTGGGATATTAGAGCAATCCATCAAAAAATCCATTGTAGATAGCCCCCCAGTAGGAAAGCTTGCTGATTCTACCACTACAAGATCAACCGCTTATGCTGACGACATAATGAGAACAGCAGAAGAATCGGTTGGTGTAACCGCTAAAAAAGTGGCTTCTAGCAAGGTTTCCGCAGAAGCTGCTGCTAAAAATCAAAAAATTACCCAAGGAATACTACAAGAAGCTGAAAAAGTAAAAGTAACAAAGTCTAATAAAATAGATATAAGACCACTTCCCGAAGGTAAAAAGTTTAGAAGGTATGGTGCCGCCAATTTTGAAACTCTTGAGTTAAAGCTTTTTAAGGGGGCGGATGGTCAAACTCTTACTCATGAAGGTCTTCACTTAGCTTCTTTTTTGATGGGGAAGCAGCAAGCTAAACTTGGCATTAGCGCCGTTCCTTCTGAAGCCATATCCGCACTTCAAAAAGCCTTAGCTGAAAAAGGTATTGATGTATCAGAACAATCTTTGAAGATTATGTCTAAAAACGCTGGCATAAGACAAGCAGGTAGAGCGCCAGCAGGTAGAGCGCCAGCCGGTGCTAATGAAATTGCATTAAGGAGATTATCTGATTTTCAAGAAGAAGTTTCAGTAGCTCAAGCTTTAAAATGGGGAGAGGGATTGAAAAATATTAAGACTGGTTCTATACGCAACACAAGACAAAGATTATTATCTGATTTAAATGCAACTAAAGATGTAACAATGCAAAAACAAATAATGGATCAGCTAAACAGCACATATGGAGTAAAAAATAACCCGTTTGCAATTAAAGATGGTAAGTATATTCTAAATAATAAATCGAACTTAGGTGGGGTTGATATAGTTGATAAAAATATCTTTAATCCTAAGATTAAACAAGCAGACCTTGAAAAATCCTTAACGAATGTTAGTAATAAAAATACTGTAGAGCAAATGGCTGAAAACGCTAATGTGGCGGCTAAAGAATTTGCCGAGTCTCAAAAACCGCCAACCGTTAAGCCCACGTCCGACGAACCGACTGATTACATTTCAGAAGCTTTGAAACTTGATAAACAACCCCGTAAACCGCCAGTCGCTAAAACCACAGATGAAGGTTATACGCTTCAGCCCACATTGAATAGACGAGCTAACCCAGTTGTTGAAGATGCAATGAAGGGTGCTGGCCTTCGTTCAGCCGCATCGGAGGCTAAAGCCGCAAAATCCGCATCGGAGGCTTCAGACGCTGGAAAGTCTGCGTTTAGCGCTGAAAGAATCGGGCAGCTTAAAAAGAACTTATTAGTTCGCATGTCTAGATTGAGCAACAAAATGGGTAGTAAATCAATTGTTGAAATCTTTGAAAAAGAATTGTCTCAACTTAAAATGACTAAAGAAGAGTTAGCCGGTGCGTTGGGCGCTATTGGTGGAGGAGCTAAGGCGACGGGGATTGTCGCTGCTGGTGGCTCTACTAGAGCAATAGTTCAAGCTGTTATAAATAGCGATGTTCCAACAGGCTTTGATAAAACCACAGAACAGGCTATAAACTTAGGGTTTACAGTTTCTGAAAATGAAGACTTGCGTCCAGAGCGAAAAGAGGTCAACGACTTAATTTCTCAAATTGCAGACGCTGGACTTACCGAGGACGTTGTTGAAGCTAGAGAATTTTTATTAGAAGAGGCTTCTTTAAGATATCCCAATCTCTCTGAAGATGAACTTATAGATCAAATTCTTCAAGATAGAAATGACAAACTTAAAGAAAAAGAACGGTCAGAGAGGCTCGCACAGCAAGCTTTAGATAGCAGAAGGAGGCGTCGAATTGATTATGCTAAAAATTTCTCAACTAAGGAGCTTTTAGAAAACAGTGAAGCCTTTACTCTTCAAAATGTATTAGAAAAAGAAGCTCTCGACAGAGAGATTTATAGTTCCAACGTCACGACGGGTGCTGCTGAAGCAAAAATTAATCGAATAGGAACCCAAAAAGATTTTGAGTGGTCCGATTTACTTAGCCCTGTTGAGACAGTCGCTAGATTTTCCATGAGTGACACGATCTCAGAAAGAGATAGGCTTAATAGTCAAATTGATAGTTCTGAGGGGGCTTCTCAGGTTGCAAGGCAAAATGCATTACAGGAGATAGCTTTAAATTTACTTGACAAAAATAAAACGGCAGACTCAAAACAGGCATCTATAGACGCAGGCGTAAAACGAACTGATGACGAGTTTAAAAGAAATCAAAAAGATATCTTGGAATTTAAAGAGTTTATGAATAGCCAGTTTGGTAGTGATCCAACAACATGGCCTGAAGATGTAAGGGGTAAAGGTCTTGATTTAATTTCTGGAGATATGTCAAGTCTTAGTACAGATGAGAAGAGAATAATCTCTAAAGAGATGGGTTTTATAAACCGCACTAACTCTGCTGTAAATAGAAATAGAGATGTGTTTAAAAATAAACCTCTTAATTTTGCTTTTGAGGGAGGGTTTTTGAGGGCTTGGGAGGCTTCTGAAGAAGAAGTTTATGATAAATATAAAGATATGGAGCCAATAGAATTGGCAAAACTTCTACGAAAAAATGAAATTGACTACACTACCGCTGTTGATGTTTTAGCTAGAAAGGGCTATAGTATTCCAGATGTACATACAAAACTCCGAGAAGAATCAGATACTTTACGTGAAGCTGAAGCGGCTCAAGCGGAGTTCGCACGACAACAACGATTGGTAGAAGAGGAAAAATCTAGAGAAGAACAAAGAGCTAGATCAGAAAAAGAGAGGATGCAGGCGAGGCGGGCTTATGATAGCATGATCGCTAGGCAAAAGAAAGAGTTTAGTATTAGGACCGCTGAAACACAGTTTCCGGGATTTAAAGGTCAGGCTGCCCTAGACGAAAAAAACAGGGTTGAGACAAATAAGGCTGCAAGACTTGAAGGTAGAGCTAGAAGAGCAGGTTTTGATTCTTATGAAGGTATGTTAGAAGAAAAGAAAAAAGCTTATGAGGCGAGAAAAGCAGAAAGCGCTAGAGTAGAGCAAGATAAGGTGTTCAATCAAAGAGATCAAAGATATCTTCAGATGGAAAGAAGATATAAACTAGGAATAAACAAAGACCAAGCCGCATTAGAAAAAGCTAGAAGATTTAATAATACTAGACAAATTGAAAGGCTAGAGAAAAAGATTGCTAGAGATGAGCAAGAGTTTATGCAGAGAACTGGGGGAAGTTTATCAGAATTTCAAGCCCAAACAAATTCTATGTACGCATCAACGATGCCAACTGGACAAGCCATGACAAAGCCAAAAGATGAAGTTAGCCTTAAAGGAAAAACTGCCTCATTGGCTTCAACAGAACAGCAACGAGAGCTGTTAGATTCTCGTGCAGGAACACAGAGACCAGACGGCTATGAAGACGAATTGAAAAAAACAAAAGCGAGAGACGACAGCGCAAGACAGGAGAGAAAAGATATTAGAAGTCAACGAGATCGAGATTTTGCTTTCGGTGCAGCGAGTGTTTCGGCGGGAGACCAATTTGAAGTTGGCACTTTTATGGGAAATAGGTCCGTTCCACCAACTGAGCAAGCTGCTATGGAAATAATGACACCTGAGAATTTTAAGGCGATGGAAAGGCTAGATGAAAATCCTGATTTTCAAAGGGGGAGGATACAAGGCGCTGCTCTAAATCCATCTGTTCCTAATACCCTTCCGGGGACTGGTAATTTACCGGGTGTTAATCTTGTAGACGAAGATCGACTTAGATTACCCGGAAGTATGGCTAGGGGTTATCAGTTTGGTGGCTTAATTTATGCCTCTCGTGGAAGGTTTATACCTAAAACGATATTTAAGCCTCGTGGAACTGACACTGTACCCGCTATGCTAACCCCCGGAGAATTTGTTGTTAATCGTCAAGCTGTTAGAGCTGGAAATAATCTTTCGATACTTAAAGCCATGAACAGCCAACCAGCTGCTCCAGCAGCTCAAGTTGCAACAATGTCTAACGGTGGACCTGTTGGGAGTACGCAATACTTCCAGAATGGAGGGGAAGTTTCTGGCGGTGGTCAGGATAGCGCATACCTACAGGCTCTTGAGGGACAATTAGCTTCATTGGCCCAAAAGCTAGAGACTGGATTTAGCAGCTTTGGAAGACATGTTGAAACATTCCAGAGTGCTACTCAGACAGAAATGGCTGTCAACGTTAATCAAAATGGAATGATGAGAGTTGAGGCTGGTAGTTCACTCACAAGCTCTCTTATGCAGAACTCAAAAGATATAGCTACCAGCTCTGTTAATGGGCAAATTGAAAGATCATCAATTGGACTAGACGGTAAAACGAGAACAACTAACAGTGTTTTAGGATAAATAAATGGCTGTAATTAAATTAGAATGTTCATGTCAGGACGATCATCTTAGTCGCGCCGCTGACGGCGCGGCTACTCTTGATGCAGACCTTACAGTTATATATAAATTATCACAAATGATAATGGGCGAGGGTAGTTTAAAATCTCCCGAAGAACATTTAACAAGAACTCCACTATATGACATTCTCTCCGTCGAGGGATCTGGCCCCTATTATAATATAACTTTAGGTGGAGATATTGCCGTATTTAACAATGAGTCTGGCGAATATCAATTCGTAGAGATTGGTAACACTGGCCTTATTGAGCATGACGGAGAAAGTTACGAATACGAAGTAACAAATATTAATGATAATATCCTCACTATATTTTATACCGGTGGAACAAATGGTGATGCGGATATAACCACTTTGTGTGAAGTCATAGACTCTGAATACGAGGGGTATGATGGGTATGATGGATATGATGTAGGAACGTGCTATCCTCAGATATCTTTCTTATATCAAAACGATAATCCATTTATCACATATTCTTATGCATCAGAAACTTCGATTACAGCCATCGGAGATGTACAAAGTAATCTATCTGCTGACTTATCATTGTCGCATGATTATAATGTTGAAGGTGATATTTTTGATAGGATCGGCAAAGAGATACACCAAGAACAAGAGTTTATTTCTGACTCAGAGATTGACGCAACGCTGGACAAATTTATTGGTGATTTCACTTTCTTTGACTGTTTAAGTAAGTTGTATCCAACTGGAGATGTTTCTATTTCCAGTTTTATAAATTCTGACACTACAACATCTAACCTTTATTCATATATCAATGAAGGTGTATTTGCTGGAGATTATCGAACCACTGGGTATCTTTTAAGCGATGACGTTGGCGGTTATATACAACCATCCGCCGTGGATGCCGAGGGTAGGTTTAGTTACAAGGCTTATGTTAACCCGCCTATGGTGGTACCTGATGATTCAAGATTAAGGATGAGAATATCAGCACCTTATGAAAATCAAGAGTCTTGGAGTATTAATTATTTAATCAGTGGCGTTAAGTTTAGAGACCCTAACGGGAAACTTATAGTAGAATACGAACCAGTAGAAATCAAGGGTGACGGCCACAAAGATAGTGATCTGCATTATACCACCCTATCCTTAGCTCCGCTTGTTGAAAATTATAAACTACATCCTGAGTGGAGTGCTGAATATCCTTCGTTTGAACTAGACGATCAATATACCGTAGAGTTTGAGATTATAGCTTTTGATCTTGGCGAGGTATTTGACGAAGGGTTTACATTTGGATATCAAAAGAATCCAGACATTGAAGAAGAAGATATAATAGGTGTTATGAACTCTATGCGAGTTTCTGCGCTTGAGATATGTATGAGTGGAAGTGTGATTGTTAAACAACAACCACTTAATCTTAAAATATTTAATGAGCAAAGATCACATAAAATAGAGAGATGTATAAAACCGTCTAACTTTGGGGTATACAACTTTGACGACGGCGTTTATCCGACCGTTAGTAGCATATGGTCTACGAGTGACGGAACTCCAGCAAACTTAACTTCGCTTGCATCTAGGGCGCTTATTGAATCATTAAATGACAATAGGGGTAGCACATACGCGCAACTTCAAAGCATGGGGCCGCTTGCTGATTCTGGAAAGCTGATACTAGAATTTTCTCATACTTCACAAGACTCTTACAAAGAGATCACGCCGGGCGCATTTTCGTTTGGGTTTGACCAAAATCAAACAACTGGAAATATGTGGTTCTCTCCTTCTGGCTCATTTAATACATTAAACGATTCTGGAATTAGCGTTGTAGATAACTTCTTTAAACCAGAAACAGTCACTCTAAAAATTCTAGCAAAAAAACAGCAAAACTCAAGAGACTATATTCTAGATGTTGTTGGGTATAGTGATGACTGTATTATCAATGTCACCTCTCCTTCTACTTCATTCCTTCAAAACTCAAGCGGTGTATTTTTAAGTAATCCAGATACCGACGTTGTAACGTTCTATGGGGATGGCGGTCAAACGCCCGTCTTCTCTGGTTACGCAAGTGTTGACGATCTTGGCATAGCGTCAGAGGCGATATCAGATAGAGATCAATATTACGAAACAAATGAAAATGCTAATCATAGGCTTTTATCAACTTATCCAGTAATAGACTCTACAGAATACAGATGGTACGAGATACCTCTACAGATTTATCCAGACGAAGTTACTCTAGGAAAATCTAAGAACTACTTTACCAGTTCATTATTTGAAAAATTATATTTAGACATCTTCCCATTACCAAGCGGTGCTAGCATAGGCGCTGTAGAACTTTGTGTTAGATATTCTCCTAATGGTGGATTATCTTTAATTACAGAGGGTGGGGAATATATAAAAGCGCAAGATGGGAGGTCGTTTAATTCCTTCTACCCAATTAGCCGACAGTCTTCTGACAATTACCTAAATGCTGGCTCTGGTTACAATTCCTTGTCAACAATAAACGGAATACCTCAAGGTTATTGTTCTTCAGATAGCTTGAAGACCAATTACTCTAGAAGATGGAGGGGTATGAAAGGTCTTTCCTACGGGCCATTTAATATCAATGAATTTGGTTTTAGTTTTAGTAGTCCGCTGCTGGATACACCACTTATTGATTGTTTCATGAACTTTGAAACTCTTGATAACTATACATTTACATCTAAAGATTTGGGCGTTGTCGATCCCGTTGAGTCCAACTTTACTAGTGATGGATCTTTGACGGCTCCAGAAAAATACAGTAATATTGGCTTGAGATTCTCTGGTGGTAGTATGTTTGATACGATACTACCCGGATATAGCAGTAGCCATATTACAGCGGACTGGACTGCCCTATCTAATGGCGGTTCAAACTTTACTAATAATGAACTTTATGGTCAAATATTTGACGGTTATGAAAATGTTGTAAGATTTGGAATTAAAGATAATCTAGAATTTACAAACGTTGATTGTTCCAGCGGTATAGTTCTATATGCTAGATTTATTCCTGACGCAAATGTAACTGGACAAAACTTTAACTTCTATGACAGAAGTGTTATTTTCTCTCTGAAAGACACGCCGTCTTCTACTCAAGTATTGGAGATAGGATTTACGGGTGGATACCTCTACGCTAAAGCAGATGATGACAATGGTCAGATAGAAATTGTAACCGACACCCTACAGTACGACCAATATCAATATCCTTTATCTGTATTGGTGACTTACGATGATAATCACGATAGAAAGATTAGACTATACACAGACAATGAATTAAGTGAAGGTGCGTTTACAAATCTTAGAGGTACTAGTAATTCTATTAACCTGCCAGACACCTCTAATAATCTGTACTTTGGATATAGCAAGGCTTCTCTATCTGGCCTTCCAATGTTGGCCTGTGAACTTGGATTCTCTGAGCCATTTACGGGTAGTGGATGTAATGTGGTAGAGTCTGTATTTGATAGAAATCTTAAACAAATAACCGCTACCGAATTCTTTGATAACCAACGGGCAAAGTTCTTCAATCCCGGAGAGCCTGTAGAAAATGACACATATAAACTATGGGATTATGTTGATGAAAATACTTACAGCGACTGGAGCTTGGGTTCGTTTAGATACTGCCCGTTCAATTATGAATTTGCTTCTCTCGGCTCAACTGTAGGCAAGAGAACAGGAAGGGATTCCATAAACTTTAGCCTAAATCATCATGGCTCTGGATATTCTCAGATTACAGATATATCTTTACCTTCATCTATTAATTCAAGCGTATCTTATCACACGCAAATAGAAAACGATTTCCTAAGATTTAATCTTTCTGACACCGAAAGTAACTTTAGGTCTATAGCTACTAGGGTAAGTAAATCCTTACCTCGCGGCTACTCGTTTAAAGAGCGTGCGCTTGTGGTTGAAACGGTTATGGAGCATAACTCTGTAAGCAATAACATTGTTTGGGAAGATGGAAACATTGGTCCTAAATTGATCGTTAGTCTTTATACTCCAACGAAAACTCCAAACTGTGAAGATGGATGCGGAGATAGAAGTAATTACGGCTTAGTAAATAGGCACATACATTACTTAGCCCCATCTAGCTGCATGTTTAAAGCAGATTCTGTCTTTGATTACAACAGTCTTTGCGATGAGACAGAAGAGTGGTCACTATTCGCCAGAGAAAGAAAGTTATCAGAATTTGATGAAGAATATATATCTACAGATGTTGACCAAATGTTTGTTCAATATGACTTGTCTTATCCTTCTGGTAGCCCTTTTGATTCTAGAATAGATATTCACAGTGTGCATGTGAGAGCCGAAGATGCTTGGGTCACACCTATTAACAATAGCGGAAGCCTCAATTTAATATCTAGCGGTAATTATGCTAGGTCAGAACGTCTAAACTTCTTTACGTTCGGTATAATTGGTTCTGACTCAGGTAGTATGCCTCTTGTTATGTCAGATTTATTTACTGATGTGTCTGGCTCAATGCCGCTTTACACATTTGGTGCTTTTGTTAATAATGATAGCCTACCGTTAGCTATCGACTTTATCGGTTCAGGTAATACATCTGTAGACCTTGTTACGCTTGGCGATGATATAACATGGGAAGATTTGCTTCCAAATGAAACAGCGCTTAAATCAGTATCTCTAAATATATTTGGTCACTTAGAAGCAGAAAATGATTTTCCATTGTCGGTGTTTAACGCCGAAACAAACCTTGAAGACCAAGATTCTATTCCATTGTCTATGTTTGCTTCTAACATGGCTAGGTCTGGAATAAGAGACTTCTTAACATTTAACTTACTGGGTGCAGATACAGAATCTGGTAACAATGATGATGTTGTTATGTCAATTGTACCAGTAACACAAGATCAGGCCACGCTATTCTCTACGTATTTAAGACGTAGTATGCCACTTGTTATTAAAACTCCAGATATATTAGAGAGAAATGCTGATGGGTGGGCTGTCATCTCTAATCATGACGGTGGATTAAAAGTGCCATCCCTACCACTCGTTATTCCTTATAACGAAACGGTTTCTGAGAATTTTGACAGCGGCAACATGACACTCTCTGTCTACAATCTCGGAGAAGGTACATCATTCATAAAATGGAATAGCGAGAATTATGGTCAAGATATTAATCTTATTGATGAGTCTGGCGGAATTCCTTCTCTACCACCAGAAGATGAAATACGGGGTGTTGATCTTATAGGCTATGGCTCTTGTGATGGTTCTAGTCCAAGAAAAGCTATTGACGACCCGATTGTAACAGACAACTTTACATGGAGAGAAGAAGTTTGTAATGAGGGTGGTATTTCCAGAGCGGTTGATACTTACACAAATACAGATATAGGATATAGTGGTAGCTACTATGGAATTAGAAAATATACAGACTTAATTGGCAATTCTGCATACAACGCTGTTATGAGAATTACAACTGGCTCAACAAATCCTATACCAGTACCTAGAGACTGGGAGTATTGGAATTATGGAATTTGTGGGCCAGATTGGTATGCTGATGGTAGCGGTTGCTGCAACGAAGACTGTGATCAAAATATCAATTACAGTGGTAATAAGATGATTGCAGATTACCCATATTTAAGTGGAGACCAAACGATAACAGATCCTTCAGGAAGACTTGAGGGTGATAGGTATGGAACATCTGTGAGCGTTAAAGAAGACTTGATGGCAATAGGTTCACCTTACCATGACGTGAGAGATGAGGTTGGTCAATTAGTCAACAATGCGGGTTCGATTTTCCTATATAGAAGAGGTGAAGATGTTCCCGGCAAGAAGGCTCCTTGGACGCTAGAAGATCAGTTAACTTTACCGTCTGGCTATATTAGGGATTACCCCAAGCAAAGAAACTCAATTTTAACATATCTAAATGACGACGGAACAACGTTTAGCATATCTGGTCAAAAGTGGTATATTGGTCAAGAAGGTAGGCAGCTTGGTTACTCTCTAGATATTACGAAGAGTGGCGAAAGAGAAATTGTTGTTGCTGGCGCACCCGGAGCAGAATGGTCTAGAACATTCCCAGATATTGAGGTTTCTGGAATACCTGTATTTATGATGGTGTTTACTGATAAGTTTACATACAATTCTAATGATGCTAAGAAGATCGGCGCAACTGCAAGTAAGTTTGATATTCTCTATAAATACTTTAGCCAACCTTGGGTCTTTAATGATGGATCATTTAATCCTGAGTTAGATATTCAACTGTTAATATGTCAGATATACTCAAGCGGTGAAGAGTTAAAAACACCTTATATAAGAGAACCTTGGTTGCATCATTTGTATATCAATAATCTTCAAGAGCCTAATGTAGATAAAGAAGATGTATTTAATTACAATTATAGTGGAATATTAAATAAGTTTAACTCTATATTCCCATATAACGATAATATTTACAGCGGCATACCTCCAATCTTAGGTGTGTTTGGTGACGATACATTGTCCACAACAAACGGTTTAGCGTATCAAAGATATGTTGATAACTTTATAGATTTTTATGAAAATTATACTTTCGCTAGTGGTGTTGAAGATTTACAAACATCTCTACCTGCAACTGGTTTTGTTAACGAAATATATTCAAACAGCTTTGAGTGGGACGACGCATCGGTAGAACTATTGAATAAGACTCTAGCTACTGGTTACTTACAGCAGAATGATGTGCTGAAGCTAATTACTAGTGGGATTGGTCAAGAGTATGCACAGAAAGACGCTGGAGAATTCCAATTACCGCCCGAATCTGGTGGTAGGGCTTACATCTTTGAGAAAGAGTTTGGTAGGTTTAACTTTGTTCAAGAGCTTATTTCGCCAGACGCAGAAATCTTCCGAGACGATCAAGATGAGAATTCTGATCTTAGGTACGATACGGAGCTTCTACCATCTGATAGATATGGACACTCTGTTGCAATTAGTAAAAATGGTGAAGTTATAAGTGTCGGATCGCCATATTCTGCTGAAGCGTGTCAGGTTTACGAAAGAGATCCTTCTGAAACAGAAAGAATGTATGAAGGGCTTTCTGGCTGGCTGGACTTTAGAAATCTATCTTCTGAAAAGTCCAGATACGATCAGTTGTTCGTTGACTCTGGATTTGATGTAGCTTCCCAAACTGTTTACAGCGAGTTGAGCCAAAGTAATAAATTCTTACTAAGAACAGACGATTCTTACTGGGGCTTTAATAACGGTATCAAACCTTATAAGAAAATATTTAAGTACCATCATAGCGATATTGATTATATCGGAACTTGGAGTTTCTTGCCAGACGAGTTCGCTGGTACTTCTAGACTTGGCTTTAGTACGTCTATTAGCGATGATGGAGATATTGTAGCATTTGGCGCGCCAACGGATTCGTTCAATGAGTTTGATGACATCAATGTTTGGGGAGAGGGTGAGCAAAGCTGGGCGTCTTATGTAAATGCGGGCGCAGTTAGAATTTTTGAATCTAGAAAATACTTCGATCACAATAAAGCTGTTGAGTTTTATAAATTCGGAAATATTGATAGATCAATAAACGAAGACAATAAAGAGCTTGAGGGAGAGTACGATAAACTCGCTGACATTTTTGCTAGTGGTCAAAACCCTGTTCCTTTCGAGAGAACCGAATTTGCGAATATAGAAATTCCAAAAGACGCAGGTTTGGCGTTTATCATTACCCCTCACATAGATGCTGCAAGCGACGAGGTTATAGACAATATAAAATCTTGGTTGTCTCTGGGTGATAGAACTCTTGTGCTTGTTGGTAATGATCCAGAGTGGCAAAATAATGGCGCTTATAAACAGTCTAATGAATTGATTAATAAGATCTTGAAGAAACTTGGCTCTAGAATGAGAATTACTGCCGCTAGGAATAATTACGAGTCTTTGCCATATGCTCCATCAGAAGAAGATTTTGTCAACAATAAATTTAACATTACTCGCGCTCACCTTCCAACCAACTCTAGAGAAGATGACACGGTATCATCTCATGAAACCTACATACCTCAGATTGAGATGTTTGGTCAAAATGTTGCCGATATTAAGATAGATTTATCTGACTTGGGATTGGAAGACCTTCTGATCTATGGACCTTGCAATGAAAAGAATCCTATTTGTAGTTTGCCAATTAAACACTCTGGAGATATCAGGGCGGAGTGGCACTCTGACTGCGTTTCAAAGATAGAATTTAACACTAACTGGCCTTTCCACTTTGATAATCCAAATCCAGCTCAAGGGTGTGACTTCTACCCAGAAATTGTAAAACCTGAAATAAGAAGAGAATATGAAGATATTAGACCTATCTTGACTGCCGCTGAGTACATTGAAAGAGAACCTTTAGTCATACCTGCTGATAGTGGTTGCGATTTCGTGGGTTATGAATATACTCTGTCGGGTCAAATTTGCACAAAGATTGGTAATCAGTTTACTTCGTATAAATTTGCAAGCCAACAGGAAGATGAACTTTCGTTTGGTGTATCACAGCAGGATGATATTGAAGAATATCTAACTATAGATAGAAACGGAGCATATTTCGATCCGCTATCATTTGATGGTAGGAACTCTCTAATTCAAGGTAGAGGAAAGACTAAGGGTGAAACCGTTATACTGTCTAGAGAAATTGCGCCAGAAAGTCCATTTGTTATTTCCGAAACGTACTTTAACCTTGGTGTAGAAACCACCTCCGATGTAGTCATAATGGCCGGATTACAGTCAGAAACTAAATGGTCTTTAGGTAAAGAGAGTGGTCAAGAATATAGAACCGGAAATAGTGATCAAAACATCGCTTTCTATAATAATTTGGTTATTACCTCGTGTAGTTCTCCTTCTGCTTCTAAGATTGTGCAGCTAGGTGGTTGGACGCAAAGAACATCGTTTAAAGATGCCTATGAGGGTTCTTTCTTAGATAACTTCTTTACTGAGTACGGCCACGAGCTATTAACTAATCAGGTATATATAAATGGTGACGCTATAGACTCTGATGTAGATGTTGTTTGGATTAGTAACGCAGATCAAGTTCCATCTACTTTAGATATACAAGTATTAAAAGAATGGCTAGCTTTAGGTAGCAAGCGCCTTGTCGTGACTTATGATTCTAACAAAAGAAGAGCCGGTATTGCAGAGAGCATCATGTCTGGATTGGGTCTTAACAGTAAGCCTTATCAGATCGCAGGAATAAATCCGGGCTATGCTGTTCAAATAACAGATTCGATTAGAGCTTCTAACGAGGCATCTATTCCATTCACTTCAGATTATGAGCCACAAATAGTTTCTAAAGATAATCCTATTATTAGCGGTTGCGATGCTGGATATAGTTACCCCAACTCTATTGGTTCATCAACCAAGGTTGATAAGCTAGCCATCATTCCTACCGGCGCATGTCCGCCTGAAGGGTATTGTACTCCTTACTCCTTACAAGAAGTAGATTATGACGAGATCGACTATACAGATACTTATAAGTATATACCAATTTCTGGCGGTGCTAATTCACAGTCGATTATAACAATTCCAGATAAGATATTTGAGAGATATGAGCAGTCGTCTGAGTACTGGCAGCTTATTGGTGATTCAAATGTTAGCTTCTCGGTTGAGGCTGGCTCTGGATATAGGATATTTATTGATTGGGTTTCTGAACATGACTCAGAAAAATATGAAATATATACTGACTTTGGCGATGCTTCGTTTACCGCAGATCCAGAAGGATATGGTCAACCAGAGGAAGATGGTGTATTCGGAAAGACGGTAAAGAATATTCCAAATCAATATGTCGCAGACATAAGAATACCTCAAGATATATCTGTATTAAATCTAAGTTTTAATACCTATGAAGGTAGAATTAATCAAAGTGAGCTTGACGGTAATTCACCATTTACTCCGAGGATTTTGTCTATATCTGGATGTCTTCTACCTATAATTAAAACAGTTACAACTGCAACGAAGGAAGAATGTAAAAATGTATACTATCCACCTGTACCAGTTTATGATTGCTGGGAAACACCAGAATATACTATAACATATGACCCAGAGTTTAGACCTATTTCTACTTATCACGGCCAATATTGCGATCCTGATAATACTGGATGTTTGAACACTGATCCTAATATTGTTATTGAGGACGGCCCAGTTGTAGCTGCTGAAGAGCTAGAACACTTTACGAACTTTACTCAAGGCGCTAATAGGTCTAGAATTGTTCTTATGACTGATTCTTCTATGATTCAAGGTAAGAATCCTCACTTTAGGCAGGAAGGTGGTCCTAATGTGGAATTCATTAGAAGTTTGTATCCACCAACTCCATCGGAAGTTATTAATAGATCTGATGAGTTTCTTTCTTCAATTGACGGTAGAAATTTTAGCTTTACACAGAAATTAAGATCGCCAGAATCTAGCAGTCCCGCTAAATACTTTGCTGTTAGCGGATTACCCGGACTTGTTGATAGATTTGGCTACGCCGGTGTTGCTGGTAATCTAGATAATTACACAGACCAAGAGGATAAATTTAATCCAGCTGATGTATTTAGGAGATTTACACCCGTAACCAAAAGAGAAATAGACACAGAAATAGAACTGTTTGGAACTAATGTAGTAGGCGAGTACGGTATATTTACTAGATTTAGTGGTATATTCACACCTGTAAATTCTGACGATCCAGTTTATGTTGACGCTGGTTGGCAGGGCGGATTCTCAAGATTCCATAAAGAAAATGGCTACGACTACTTAGACTTTAGATCGAACGCTATGGATTCTGGATTCTTGGGAGATATGTTTGGATGGTCTGTATCTCTAGATAATAACCAATTGCTTATTGGTACTCCATTTAACGCAACTATTGATAAAGATGTTGTATCTTGGTCTGGCATTAAAGACTTGGTTGACGCTGGATTCCCAGAGTCGGGATATTTGTTGAGTAACAACGGTGGACCCGGATCTGCTTTCTACTACCAAAGAACTGGTAGGGGTATAAATGCTGTTAGCGAGTTTTTACCTTGGGAATTTGTTCAGAAAATTAAACCTGATGATTTATACGCTGGTTTAGATAACGCAACAGCTCAATATCTGACAGAGCAAAGAGGTTCTCATAACCTTCCAGACAGCTTCGTTGAAGAGTGGGCGGATAGAACCGACATGTTTGGTTTCTCTGTTAGTGTTGCTTCAGACTTCATGGCCGTTGGCGCTCCGGGTCATGATTTTGGAACCTTCCACGAAGAGGTGTTTAGCGGTGTCGTCACGGAAAATGGACTGAGTACAGCTTTTGTTAGAAAGAGTTTCACTGAAGATTTTGATGTTCCAAAGCATAATACATATGATTTAGCTAATTCTGGCATCAGGGTTGATCAGTTTGCTGACCAGAGTGGCAAGATGGTACTTAATAATGGCGCTATCTTTACCTTTAGAAACAATGTAACAAATTGGGGCGATAATACCAAAGAGTGGAAGTTCGCAGAAAAGCTAGTATCTCAGGGCTATAGCGACAGAAATGAAAACGAAGCAGCTACCAGTGGAACGGAAAATGACTCCCTTGGTTACTCTGTTTCTATCAATAGAGCCTTTAGGGGTGACAGCGATTATGTTTTAGTCGGAGGTGCGCCATATCACAACTTTGCAACCAGTGGTAATCACATCACTGGCGAAAGTGGTAATGCGGGTGCTGCATATACTTGGGACGCAATGCTCCGAGAGCAAGCTGACGCAATTCCTCTTGAGGGCGGATATATTGACGCTCAGGTGTTTGGAACTAAGCCAGAAAAAGAACTTATGTTAAGAGACGTTGTATATCAGCCAACCACTGGACCTCAAGTGTCTTATGAAACTCAGGGTGTAGTTGTGGCAGATGTTAACGGAAATATATTCTTAGAAGTTTCTGGCTTTGATCCATCTACGCGAGGGTTTGTGGCGCATCGACCATATGTAGAATTTATTATAGGAGAACTCCTACCATCAGATAGATATCAAGAAAGACTATTGATGAATATTGGAGGTAGAGGATATCGGGTAGATAACGCTTGGCCTGAGTTGGTTGGATCACTAGAATCTGGATACCCAACACCCGGCTATAATGCGCCATACCTTGGACCTAATTATCGACCTTCCGGTATGTCTCTCTATGTTTCAGGTCCAGATAACGATAACGTGTATAATAATATGAACTTATTATCATTTGGTACTTATGTTGACAGTGGGACTTTATCTATGTTTACGGCAGCCCCCAGTTCGTATATCTCGGACTCAATGTTGCTAACAATGCCTTCGGCAACTCCATTAATAGATGAATTAAATTTAAGGGTGAGAGGAAAATAATGCCAGTTAGAGTAAGATATCAAAACGAAGAAGATTGTACGATTAGACCAACTCCGCTATGGTCTGTATCTACTAACGTTCTAAAAAACGGTGCCGGAGAAGCGTTTGGTGTTACCTATACAATCACGCTTAATGGTACTATTATTTACAATGAAGGTACTCCGTATGCCTTCAAACCAGATGAAAGCCGTTACGATTTTTATGATGACGGGCGATTAACAGCCCCTAATGCAGTTGGTCCTTATTTATCTTTTGATAATAATCAAAGTCATTTTAGAGAGGCTGAATACAATCGTCCGCCAAGACAAAAAATAAACTGCGATGATGCTCTTGGTGCCATTCTTTCTAAGCAGCAGTCCTTGAGGGCGCTTTTTGCAAAAGATGGACAAAGGCTTGAATTAACAGATTGGGATGATGACGAACCTTCTATCATATGTTACCCAAGAGTTACTAGCGTTTCTTTTCAAGAAGGTATTTATGTAAATACAGCTGCGTATACCATAACCTTGGAAGCAGACACATTACTAAATAAGGACATTGAAGTAAATGAAGAAGGAACATTAGTAGCGCCAGCACTCCCAGACGATTGGAGAGAGGGGCTTCAAGATAAAACAGAAAAGCAACTACTAGAACAACTTAATGCTGCATTTATATCAGATTTTTCTGAAAGTTGGAGTATAGAGGTTGACGATTCTATGGGCGAATCTCCCGAACAACCATTTGCTTATAGGATTTCTAGAAATTTAAGTGCTACTGGTAAAACTCATTATGGACCAAAAGATAATGATGACTCTGAAGTTATAAAACACGAAGCTTGGGAGCAGGCTAGGAAATTTATAAAATACAGAACAGAAGAGTCTTCTCAGGGTGACGAGGTTCATGTAGAGGGGTATTACCCTAATGTCCGAGAATTGTCTAGTGTATTAGGATATATTGGAAGTGGTAGTTTAAATCTAGCTCAAGAATATAAGGGCTATAACCATATAAGATCTGAAAATGTAGAACAGACTAATGGTATTTATAGTCTTTCAGATACATGGATTATTTCTAGATCAAAAGTATTTGAAAATTTTACGACTTCTGTAAATAGTTCTATCAGCGCGCCTTTCATAACGGTAGCAATCGAGGGAACCATCAAGGGTCTATCAGAAATACCCGTCAGTGGATATCCAATAAATAGAGAAGGCTTCACTCCAGACATCTCTCCAACAGGTATCTTTGCGGAAAAAACGCCATATGCTAACGCAACGGATAAATATTACCAACTAACTAATAGTGGTCAATTTGGCCTAAGTTCAGATTTATTTAAACGTGCAGATAATTTAGTAGCGGTTCAATTAAATTCTCAGCCAACTTCAGTATCCGTAGGAAGCAATAAATATACGGGTGAAATTAATTATAATCTTGAGTTTGATAATAGGCCGACTAATATTATTAGTGGTGTTATTTCTGAGAATATACAAATATCTGATACATATCCGGGAGATGTATTTGCTGTCATTCCGGTGATAGGTAGACCAACGGGGCCAGTTTTACAATACATAGGCGGTAGAACAGAATACACAAGAGATTTTAACCTAGACTTGGTATTAGATTATACAAAAATACCTTATGAGTCTGGAAGGAATCCGATGCTTCTTAAAAAACCGAGCGTTGTTAAGCCGACATGCGATCAAATAGCAACCTTGATTAATGAAGTTAGCCCACAAGGAGAGCCGGGAGTTAGGAAATATTTTTTAAATCCACCAAGAGAAAGTTGGTCTCCAAAAGAAGGGGCGTATAGCCTTTCTATGTCATGGGTTTATGAATTAGATAAATAGGAAAAAAGATGACTGACGATAATTTTAAACAAAAAGAATATAAAAATCCGCCTGAAGACCCACTATACAAAGCGCCTCTTTTATCAGAAGAAAAGAAGATAGAAGTATCTGGGGTGCTTATTCCGTCTGGTGAATCTAACTTTTTTGACTTTGCTCAACATCAAAATTCGGTTGAAGCAAGCGGTCGCGGTATTAATGCTAAATACCCTCACTACCAACCGGAAAAAAGTGGAGAGCAAATTATAAACACATATCCACCAGATATTTTAGGTGATATTGAAAAGATATTAGATGCAGATAGGTTAAATGTTCCGTTTTCTATATCAATAGAAGAAAGTCCTAATTCAACTAAATCTCAACTTACATTCAATGATTATATTCACTATGTGAACAGGGAAGATTAAGATGGCTGAAGATTTTAAAATATTCGAGAATCCAGACGAACCTAAAAAGCCGAAAAGAAGCGCTTACATTATATCAAAGCGTGTTTTTGACGCGCAGTTAAACAGGTTTGTTTCGACTTCTGAACATACAGTCGGAAAGAATAAATACGATCAAGATTATCCATACCCAGAAGCGTCCAATATTTCAGTGTCAACTGGCGCAACTTCTTCGGACTCTAATGAGTACGGCCTTTGTCACACTGGGCCGTTTACATTTTATGGTGAAAATTTTATTGGAATGTTCGATTCTTATTCCTGCAAAAAAGCAGACTGTGAAGGAGTATTTCTTCCTTGCTCAGATCCAAACCAAGGTACAGACTTGAAGTATCAGCCAACCGGAGTGCAAGAAGAAAGAGCTACGCGAAAAATGGACCTATATGTAATTGGTTCTGATACTGTTTACATAGATGTTCAACTGATAGATAATAAAACGTGCGAATATAAACAAAGTTTTCAGCTTTTTGAGCAATATCAGGTAGACCCAAAAGTTTCCGCTAATAAGCCAATTAGGATTGTTGGTGGAAGCGGTTTAAAAAATGTTTCTTATAATGAGAGTGAAGGATATCAGGCTTGGGTTCCAAATGAGGAAACTGGTATACCTGAACAGATACCTTGGGTTGACGTTTCTGGCAAATTAATAGAAGACAGAGTTAACTCACAAATCGCTTCGGTGTTTAGAAACAATCCTGATATAGATATATACACTATAGACCCAACAGCTTACCCACCTGAGAAAATAAATATTGGTTATGTCGAATTTACAGAGCCTGTGTTTGATTATATGGATTCGGAAAGTCACCCAGCAACAGCTAATTGTGAAGTACCTTTTCTTCAGCCAGTTAATAAGAACTCGATGGAAAGAGACGGCTCTCGGGGTTCAATATGTAGTTTTGAGCAGGCTATGATTTACAATCAATGTTCTAAAAATTATGTGGTTATAGAAGATTTAACTATCCCTGACGGGGATACACCAAGGAGTGGTGGTCCAGCAATCGACGATTTAACTATAACTGAAACGTTTTTCGGGGAACTTCACGATAAGAATGGTAATGCTTATGGATTTGCCACGGTGTCAGAAGGTATCGGAGAAGAAGACGGAACGCCAGTGGATGGTATATTTGGTTTAAACTGGGCTTGGGATGACGAACAGGAAAAGTGGGTGAGGGGCGACCTTTCGATGCCAATTATAGACGATCCTAAAAAACCTTGGGAGGGACAGGGCGGTTACTTTATGGGACTAGGTACTTATGCAGCACTAAAGAAAACTTGGGCCGAAGGATTTTTAAAGAACGGTACAACGAAAGTGCAATTGTTACCCGGAGTTTTTGCTGGCGCATCAAGAACCCAAACATTTGAACGTAATGCTAAAAAAATAATTAACGGGGGCGGAATTGACGCAACTTTTCGTTCACCCGCAGAATTAAGAGAAAGATTGCGAGACGCAAACAATTCACTAGAATCTTTTTGTGGTTGTGACTGCGATAAATTACAAGCCATCAAGGAGTTAAATTAATGGAAGACTATAAATCATTAATACCGTCAAGTGGTGATTTAGGAACACATTGGCCCGGATCATTTAATATAACTCAAGGTAAAGAGGGTAAGACTTCTTTTGCCGACTGGACTAATGGTAACGAGGGGTTTGTTCAGCAGACCTTTTTAGGTGCTTCTATTAGAAATTTTAATATTAATATCGGTTTTGGTGACACTAGCTCTACGTTATCAGTCTCTCTAGTGTCGGATGAGTATAATAAATCTGATAAAAAACCATTGGGAGAGGGTGACGATGTATATCACAATGGAGAATATGATAATTTCATTCCGCCTCCGGTCGGTTCACCTGTATTCTTTAAGTTTGGCAAAAACTTAGCATCCGTAAAAGAATCTTGGCTAAGATATTTAGATATACTATATCCTCAGTATATTGGAGAAAAGGGCTACCATCCAGCAGTAAGACCAAAATTTAAAGAATTTCTTACTTCTGGTACTTTTGATTCTACTCCCGGACCACATTATATTTTAATAAAAGAAGATCAAGACGGAGTAAGAACTTGGGAAGATAGAGAAAAGCTCGTAGATATTGATTTATTAAAAAAAGGCGAGAATAGAGGTTACGATCATATATTATTTGGAGGAATTTTACAAAACTACACTGAAAATAAAAGTCAGAACGGTAATCCGCTTTTTGACGTTCAAGTTGTAGACCCTAGAGAAATACTTTCTAATGTTCAATTGATACTAGGTAATTACGCAGATACAACTTTTGATAATCAAAACATGATTAATGTTTTTGGCTTCTTAGAATATGACCCATCTGACAAACTAAAAACAGCTCTAGAAAATGACTGCTATGATAAATGGATTTTTCAGAAAAGAGTAATGGTTACTGGAGAAGATATTGGGAAAGTTAAATATGTAGGTAGAAGTGAATATACTAAAGAGGAGCGTGTCGCTTCTACATCTAAGGCTTCCGATGCTTTATTAGACATATATGAATTTAAAGATTTTTTACCGGGTGTCACTTTTGGTAGCGCTATTTCTATTTTAGAAGGTGATGTTCTTCCAGATCCAATGCCTAGATACTTTCCAATAACCGGAGAGGGTTTTGCTAGAAGAAGCGACCTCGGCATACCTTGGTTTAGAGTTTCTCAGGCGTTAGCTGCTATGTGGGAAGAATATGGTCAGCTACCCAAAGAGTACAAAGACGCTGGCTTTGGCGGTGAGATAGATTTTAGAGGGTTTAATTATATTGTAGATTTTAGTGGCTTCCCGGTAGATAAGATTCCAGATCTTTATTTCTTAGATTTTGAACAAATAGATCTTTTATCGCTATGTCAAGAGATGTGCGATATTATTAGTCACGACTTAGTTGTTTCATTACAGCCAGTGGTTGAGCATCCAGCATTTAAGTTCTTGTATGGTAGAAATAAATATTATATAGAGCAAGGTTTGTACGAGAAAATAGTTCACGGCGTTATAAGGGTAGAAGCTATCGACAGGTCTAAACAACCTTCATATGGCGCCATTCAAAAATATCTTGATGAGTTATCTGCTAGAAATATTTACGTAGAAAATCAAGACGTTGGATTTGAATTATCTAACGTCGTTACCGATAAATTAGTAGCTGGCGCACAAGAAGTGAACATGTATTTCTTTTCATCTCAATGCGATAGAGATGTTTTGGAATATAGAAAGAAATTATACAACGTTAAAGACGAAAGACATCAAGACGTTGTAGATAATCAATGGAGCCTTGAGGCTTCTTTGAAGCAGCAGATCTTGCCTTTTTATGGGTTTATTGGCGATAATGCTGTGACTATACCTAGAGGTTTTGGTTCTTATCAGCAAGTTATGTTAGACACCTCCAACTTAGACGCTATAGGAGTCGGCAACTACTACGTAGCTACTGAAATGGAAATGAGGGCGGCTCTTGTTTCTTACGAAAAATGGAAAAATTTTCTTTTAGATTACAATGACCTATACATAGAAGAGCTAACAGAAGGTAAAGCCTTTTACGATAACTTGGCCGCCACCACAGATGCGCAAATAGATGGGTTTACAAATCTACCAGAAAGCTTTGGTCTTGGGGATTTAACAAATAGACAATTTGGTGTTTCTGTACCAAGGTGCGTATTTAATTCAGATCGCGGTCAAAGTTTTGGGATGACGGTAGATCCAGAAAATTTTTATCCAGAAGACTTGACTTATTTAGATTCTAAACCGAGTACCAGTTTAGCTATAGACTCTGAGTACAATCTACCAAGAAGCCCTTGCTCTCCACCTTACGGTTATCCTTTATATTATAAAAGGGCAGAAAGAATTGGCATCCCCGAAGCTGGTATTATTAGACTAGGAAATATTAAAAATAATATTCTTACTAAAATTCAGGATTATAGAGATAAATTAGCTAAAGATAGTGACGCTGTTTTAAATGTGGACAAACAGGAGGCAGATCCGAATAGGAACCAGCCAACCGGTTCTGATAACACCTCTCAACCAGCGGGCAATCAGCCACATTCTGCCGCAGTTACTAACGTTGAATTAAATGAAGATACAACATTATTAAACGATCAATTAAACTGCGCCCAAAAACGGATGAAAGAAATTCAAGACGATTGGAGTGAGGTTGTAAAAAACACCGGTCCAGATGAAATTGTTCGAGAGTTAGCTAGAATAGAAAGCTTTTTAGAAAGAAATGAAAAGTTAATGAGGAACATTAGCAAGAACTCAAGAAAAGCAGAAAAGAACGCCAAGAAAGTTTATGAATTTATTAAGTCTGTTGCAGAAGAAAACTTAGGAAAGAAGTTCTTAGTTAAAATACCAAAATATACTAATAATAACTTCTCTACCTTCTCCTCTATAAATGCTAATATCGAACTGGTTCCAGCTTTAGATGCTGAAGGAAATGAGATACCGGGAGTATTGGTTGACGGAGGTGACGTTGGAGAGAAAATACTAGAAACCATTGGTAGTCCCTTCGGCTTTCCCGCTAAACCCGTACATAAGACGGGTAATAGCTTCATCTCCTCTTCCGTTTGGTTGGGTAAAGAGGGGGAGAGAAGATTTAATGAATATAGCTCAAGAACACAGTTAAAGTTTCCATATCAAAGATATCTATATTGTGAAAATTTTGAAAAAGCTCAATTCCCAAAGTTGATGCCAATAAATATTACTGATCCTGAGATTATATCTTTATATTCAACAAGTCCGCCTTATGTCGTAACTTTGAAAGAGGATTTTAAAAATAGTGACGGTGCGCTTAAAGTTCATTGGAACCCAGTTTCCGACAAGTGGGAATACAATTATTTACCAGAACCCCAAGGTGGATTTTTTGATTTTGACTTATTTCCTCGTAATTTGAATTATAACGCTATATCTGCAATAGCGGTTTCCGAAACCAATGATAAGAATTCAATTCCGCCAATTCAAATGCAACAACTAGCTCCTAAAGATTTGACTTCATTTCTTAGCGAGAACGGTAGACTTTCTGCTTATGTAAGATTCAATGATAGTCAGTATTTAGATTTTAGTCAAGTGGGGGCTGATAGCGTTTATCAAGAAGTCTTAACAAAAGACGGGATTGTTCCAGATATTATGGATGATTTGGAAAATGTTAATCCAGAGCAACCAGATACAATGAATAGAATTAGAGAAAGACTGCTATCCGATGGTGATTACAAAAAACCAAAGGCCGTGGCGTATGTAAAATGCTCTATAGATAGTAAATTTTACATGGCTCCTAAAATATTAAAGGATAAGGTTGATCTCCTTCTACCGTCTGAAGACAAGATGGTGGCGCCAGAAACATATGTTTATGGTCGTAGGGTTAGGTGGCAACCGTCGTTTAGTAAGCCAGAAGTAGTTCAATTTACAGATCCCACTGATGGCAAAGAAAAAGTTGGATGCGCTCAAGCTGTTGTCTCTCCGTTATTCGATGTCGCCTCAACGGGTGGTTATGATGAAACGAGATATAGAAATCAAGATTATATGCGTAGGTATCACCAAGAAACTGAAAGCTGGAAAGTTGTTACAAACGATGAAGAGTTAGACCCAGATCACGTATGGGCTTTGATTACGATTCCCGGTAGAATCTCTTCTACTGAAGAAAAAAGATTTGTAGATTCTATATTTTCATCTGCTAATACAAATACAATAAAAAGTATATTAACTCAAGATGTTGTTAGAGGTCCGATTGGATTTGACCAACCAGCACCTTTTATTAACGAGCAAATTCCAATTGATTGCGAAGAATTTTCCTTTTCAGAATTGCATAACGCACAGATTGCACAAAGAGAAGCAAAACGTAATTATAATATTGCAAACCCAGATTTAAATATAAACTACGCCGCACCTTCTCCTATATACCCAGATATTGTAGCGCTTCCTCTTATGTCGAACGAAAGGTGTTATGGTCCTTGGTACTCTTCTTACAACTTTAATTCCGACTATGCCTTTTCTGGCATTAAACCAGTAGCCCAAAAGCAAAGATATATTGATATTGGCGGTAAGTCTGAATTTATTAAAGATGAGAATTTAGCGCCTTGGAATTATGCTGGATATCAACTAATGAATGAAGCTGGAAAACTAAAGTCAGAGTTTTCAAATAGCCTAATGCTGTTTTCTGAACGTGGTGGATTCGTATTCCCAGATATGCCAAGTGGTATTATAGCCGGTAGAAGTTTAAAAGAAGATGGACCAATAATTACATCCATATCTTTAGATATATCTAATAGCGTTAAAACAACGGTTAAGCTAGATCTGTATTCGTCTAGATTTGGTAAGCTACAAAAACAAAAAGAAATTGCTATAAGCCAAATGGCTAGAGAGCGACAGAGGATTATTGACGATAGAAATAAGAGAATAAGACAGGGTATAAGAGGTTCTATTAAGGGGCAAGATATTATCGGAAGTCAAGCAAGAGCTGTGTTTGCTCAATCTTCGCAGATATATTCTTCTCTTGAAAGAGGTGAGACGGTGTATAATAATCTATACGCATCTGTTGATAAACAAACTACACCTTATAAGCTTTCTAGCGTATATCCAGAAAGTCAGATTGAAGATCCAATAATTTCTATAGATAAATACACCCTTTCATCTGCTACGCAAACCCCTCAATATCTAGAGGAAGCGATTAGCATAGATGACGAAAAAGCTTTACAGAGAATTAAGTGGCAATCTACTGCCGGTGGTAATTACAACACCTTCTTTCACGGTGCAGATAATTCTTCTTATAGCGATTATTTTCCACATGCTGGATACATAGACATGAGTGCAACACTTAGGAGGACTAATCAATGAGTAGGATTTATAATACAAATCACAAAATGAAGGGACTTTTTCAGGACTCAAACTGGAATGATTCTCATTTATTTGTTGTTAAGCATAGATTCTTTGAAAAATTAGGTTTATCTACTTTTTCTTTGAATGAGATTTATGACTGGGTTTGCGAGACAAAAACCGGTGTTGATAGAGTGTCAATGGGCGAGATGTTTTTTCTTGAACCAAACGCGGTTATGTCAAAGTATGAAAACGTAAAATTATACCAAAACGCACTTAATACTCTATATCCCGGCCCCGATTCGCCCGTAGATGCTATCATTGGTTCGCAAAATTTAACAAAAGATCTTTACATAAGCGCTTGGAGAAGTAGCGGTAGAAATGGTCGATACGAAGAGATAGAAATACAAAATTGGTCACTTCAGATAAAGGAAGAATCGTATACATATAGCGACCTTCAACTTGACGAGTTTGAAGGAAAAATTGTCAATGGTGGAGACTTAGAACCAACTTCCTATTCTGAAAATAAGTTTGCTTTAGACTGGACTATTATTGACAAGATCATACAAGTAAATAATTTTGTTAATATTCTTCATAGAACAAAGAAAGTAGAAGACTTTACTAGAAAAGAACGGGCAAGATATGAATTTATAACAGATATTAGGGCTAGCAAGCAGGGTTGTATTCTATGGAAGTCTCGCCTTGGTTTTGTTTTACAGTTACCAGTGAAAACGCACAGGGGAATCCCAAGAGAGGTTAGCGATAGCTGTGTAAAAAACGATGAAATAGAATTTAAATTACATCTCTATGGTGGTAGTAACCCAAAAAATACAGAGAGGGTTGCGGCAATTCAAAACCCTGTATATGCACAATTAAGACAAAATCCCATTGGGCAAACTTATGTTAATGAAGACGAAAAAGGCTCTCAAGTAGAATATAACGTATCCAATCCTAAACCTTCAAACGCCGTTTCTGCTTCAATGAGTATGACGTATAGCGAGTTAGAGGGAAGATGGGAGTCTGGTACTCAGCAAATTTTTGCAATTCTTCAGAGCGACATAGCTGCTGCTGAATATCCAGTAGATTTTCTTCTTTCCGATGAGAATACGTTGTTAGACCCAAGCAATGGGTTTGGTATTAAGATGGGTTCTGCTATGCCAATATTAATGAAGAATAGGAATCCAAAACAATGGATGCCAAACTTTAAGCTAACTAGAGAGCAGAGAGAAAGGGCAACAGAGGAGGCAATAAAAAATGAAAAAGTCTTTATTGATGTATATAATCCATTTAATGTTGGGTTTGCGTCTGGCGATCCCGTCATTTTACAGAAAATCCAAGGTGTGTGGATTCCATTAACTCCGGGTGCAGGAGCGGCAACGCCCGTTGCGCCAGCAGATCCTAACTGGGATTTTACGTATTTGATGACGAATACGATGCACTATTTTAAAACCAAAGATAGAAAAGTAACCATTGATCCACTTACATACGAAAAAGCTTTTTATAATGAGTTTTATAAAGGCGATGAGATTCCTGTTGAAAATTCAGCTACGATTAAACCTATAACTAATAGTGCAAAATCTAACAAAGAAAGGTATAGCGGAAGTTTTCCAGTCATAGATATTGACGGACAAGAAAAAAGCTCCGAGGAGTATATAAAAACTACAAATGGATATATGCAGATAACCTCTTGGGATTATATGGGTAGGCATTTTGGTGGGACAAAGACTAATAATCAAAATTCTTTATCTGCTATTAGATTTGGGTTTGACGCAGACAATCAGCCGTTTGAGGATGATGGTTATGATAAGAAGATGAATACCTATCCATTTTTTGGATGTGTATTTCCAGACGGCCATGTTGGAGGCACAACTTTAGCTCAAGTTCAAAATGAAAACAGAGATTTTTGTTTATACGCTAATAATATGTGTATCAATAATACCTTTACTTCAACTGGCGTTCTTACTGAAATAACATATGGATTTTTTAATAATGTCGGTAAATCAACAAATCCTCTTACCACCCCATTTTCTGACGATATTTCTGTTAGAGGTAATTATGAAGTGACTGGTGTCGCCGCAGCAAAAAAAGGTATGTTTCATGAAGAACAAGGAAACTTTTGGAATCTTCCAGCCGACATTGCCACCAACTGTAGTACGCAGGGTCAATGGGGTTGGCCTATTTCCTCTGTAGGCCATTGGCAACACAAGATAGAAAGAGCAATTTTTTTTCCCGGTTTTAGATCTAACATATATAGATACTTCGATGAACGTGAAGACGGTCGTCCGATTAGATATAATTGGGTTTCTAAGAGGAAGATGAATGACGATATTCTAGAAAACGGTGAAGATCAAGAATCAAGCGGCGTGTTCTCTGCTGAGAAAGTTAGCTTCTTTTCTTCTAGCGGTACGGGCGGCGATTCATATTCATATCACGATAATGTATTTAATATAAAGCCTAATAATACTCTTAAAATTGAGTTTAGACCTTTATCACAAGAGCTTTATTCTCAGTGGGAATTTTACACAGCTGAGTTTCCTAATAGTTGGGATGGAGATGGCTCTGTAAACCTAGTAGCTGATAGTAAGGATTTGGCAAAAGATTCTGACAAGAGAGGTGAGTACGCTTATCGTATTTATCAAGCCACTGACTATAACCCATATGAACCCTTTCTCTCAAAAGAATCTTTATTAAGAAATTGGTATACGACAGGTGGCGATATAGAGAGTGAGCATAGTTTAATAGGACAACAGGGGAGAGGTGAAAATCTTGATAAAATATTTCATAATGGATTAAAGTATAATGTAGACATCTCTCCGTATGAAAACAATGGCATACCTGATACAGTAAATAATCCAAGAAATTGGTGGATTGAAGATTGGCATAATCCTCAAGTTGACGGCGGCGCTGGGGCTATTGGTGTTATTGGCGCAGTCGTAACTGTTTCAACAAACGACATAATTGATATAACGACAGAAAATGCACTAGGGGTTGACGGATATTTAGAATTTTTCTCTCCAATTGAGGGCAATCAATTTGGATGCTCTATTAGAAACGGCGATTATAAGGATGCCGCTACGACTAATCTTTATGCTAGAATATACACTCAGCACCCAAGAGAGTTGACTGTCTACGATCCAAGATTTTTTGTTGTTCATCATTTTAACGATGACATTGTAATCGAAAGACAAGATGTTACGATGAATTGGGCTAGCGGTGGAGCGGTTTACACAGATGAAGAGATATTGGCTGACACTGGCGTAGGAGGTTTGTTTTATAATAATGATCCTGTTACTGACACTTTTGTAGATCAAGACCCATACAGCTATAGCGATAAGTGGTATGAAGTTTCAAGAAGAGATTCAGATTTAGATTTAAGAGTTCCCACTTATGCTACGACCAACGGTTTGGATGAGATACCAATTGGCATTGACGTTTTTGGGGACGCCATAACTACTGGCCCTCATAAAATCAGATCAAACTCAGAGGATTGGAAGCTAACTACGCAAAGACGTGGAAAACTTCTACCATATTCATTTAATTATAACGTCTTAGCGGTTGCACCTTCGGGTAGCGATGATATTACCGAGTCGATAGAAGAGGGGTATGGCCCTATGACGGTTTATGAAATTGGTAAAAAGATATTAATAACAGCCAGCGGTGCTGGTTACTCAAATTCAGATTTATTCAGCGTGGCTGGCGGAAAAGGAGGTTTCCTATTAAGAGCAATAACAACAGGAGACCACGGCGGTATTACAGGTTTTAAAGTAGAAGCGCCCGGTTTAAGGTTTAATATTGAGGACTTTTTACCATCGGGACATATTATTCAGTGGGAAGTTGGTGGCGATGCTCCTACCGGCGGATTGGAGATTATACCATATCCTCAATCAGTTAATCCAATTCAAGGTACTGGATTAAAAGCATTTACCATTGCTGGTCAGGTTATTCTTAGTCCAATTTTAACAGATTTTAAACCCAAACTCGCTACTGGCTCTAGAGAAATTAAGGTAACACCAAATATTCCAAGGTGTGATGATAATAATTTGACACCACAGCAGCAAGATGCCCTAACAACTAGTATAGATATTATAGATTTTAGTGCTAATAATCAATACGACATATTTCTGCATTATCATAATGATATTTCTCACACTAGGATAGATGCTGGCGATATACCTTTCCCAGCAGAACAGATGGTAAGATTGAACATTGGAACCAACGACGGGTCTACTACTTCAACCAATTCTGCAAATTCTACTCTTGATCTAAATGGAAATGATTTTTCGAGTTTTGATGCGGATTCATTCTCTATGAATTCTAATCTTGACACTGGACTTGGTGGAGCCTTCTTTGACAATAGTAATAATCAAGGAAACACCTTGGGTGGAGGAGGACTCGGTGGAGGGGCTTCTTTCAGATAATTAAACAATTTTCGTGTATAATATAGTGAAATTTCTTAACAGGAGATAAAAAATGGCAGCTTCAATTACATTTCACGCTAACATTCCGGCGCAAGCTAGTAGCGACGACCCAACTCTCATAGAGCATACCAGTAATTCTGGTATTGGCTTCTTTGGCGACTTGTTTGGTCTCTCGGTTCCGGTCGGAGAGTGGCAAAATACTACATATGTAACAAATTCTAACGGTACATCGTCTGGTGTTAAGGTAAATAATACTAAATTTATCACTTCTACCGGAGTTTCTAGCAATGGCGCTGGCGCAATTGAGCTAGATGCTATGCCAAATTATTACGCTCCATTGAATGTTAGATTTACGAACGACTCGGCTGTAAAGGTTCAGAACTGCAAGTTGCGGATTTTCGATAGAGTCAATCCAGCTAACCCAGCTACCGGGGTTTCTACAAAGGTTTTCGAGTGTCGTCATCCACATCCGGTTTCTGCTGATAACGCTGGAACAGGTACTCTTTCACTTAAAGGCGATTCAGCTTCCACTTGGAAGACGTTTTTAGCTACAGATGATGACAACGAGCTAGATTTAACGTCATCTCCCGGAGAAAGTGGGCTAAACACAAGTCCGGAAAGCACACTTCCGTCTCAGGCTAGTGACGGTTACTATAACTATGTTACTACTGATGGAACGCTACACAGTAGCGCACAACACGACTGGTACATCGCTCTTTCTGCTTCCCCAGATACCATTGGGAGCAAGACGGAATACGGACTGTACGTCACTTTAGAATATTTATAAAATAACCCCGCTTTCACACGGGGTTTTATCTGGTTTGTACATCCTTTTATTTGATTAAGGCCAGAATCTTATCATCTCATAATAAAAGGTATGAGGGGGTAATACCCCCTCTGCTTTTTGGAGTCGCTAATAACTACTCAAGAAAGCTAACTTAGTTTTAGGTTATTAGATGGCTTGTGTTCACTACTATAAATTAAGGCCATGATTCTTATTTAATAATAGTAGTGCTATTTGATCTTTCTGTCTTATGGTAAGATAGCAACACTTACTTTGTTTAAGACAGTGGTCATTCATTTTGACCAGTTTTGGCGTTCCACTTTACCCACCCGTGATCAGGCAACCAGTTTCCGTCTGGGTCTTTACGTTTCGGGAATAGTGTTCCACCTTTCTTATTTACACCAAACGATAGTCTTGCGCCACAGTCTGCACAGCGTAGTTCATAATATTCATTATCATCTACAGTTCTAACGACAAATCTTACATTGTCGCTACCGCATTTACCGCAAGATGACTCTTCAAAAACCTCTTGGAACTTTGCGATTTCTGCAAAGATGCTTTTTTGGTCATCCCCTGACAACTCAACGCTAAGACGACCGTTACGTGTTTGATAATTTACTTTCATGCATTTCTCCAATCTTCTTGATAACCAGTAATTGAACTAGGAATTAAATCTTTATTTTGCTGATACTCATTGAGTTTCTCAATCGCATCACTCGCTTGCTTCTTATCAATCTTCCTTGACACAGAAAGATTAAATACATCTTTAAACAGTTTTGCTGGACTGATATCCAACTGCTTACTTTTACCATCAATGAACCTTTCTTGGTTCTCTGTCATTCTACCTGTTGATTGATATTCTCCTTGTGTACTTTGTATCGCATTAGTTTGACTGATACTCTTAACGATCTCAGCGGTATTCTTTTTAGTGACCTCTTCTGCGGCAACCACACGCAATCTAAGAGCTTTTCTTAGCGCACGACCTTCTGCTCTAGTCGCTGCCGTAGCGGTGTTAAACACACAAAATGTGTCGTCTGTATTGCCCTCCCAGCAGTCTGCCACATCACTGAACGATTGCCCGTTCTCAAACACGATTTCCCAGATAACAGTTGCTCTACCAATACCATTATCATCTTGCGGCGGGAAGACTTTTGTAGGTCTACTGATTACGATATCACCGAATAGCAATTCTGCTACTCGCCGTAAACCGTGGCATAACGGTCGCCCATCATACATTTCATTATCTTCAAATAGACTTAGAACATAATCATTCCATCCGGGATCTGTGGTTTTTGGTCTACCGTCATCTATGATATCTACAACGCCGGTTCTGGTATTGGAAGGGGTTTGTAATTCAACGTCTTCAAATAAATCATCTGTTTTACTACTCATAATTCGATCTCTATAAACCTTTCAGTTTTAGGTGGAAACTTCTTTTTAATATTATTAACTGCTTCTATTACTTTATTAGATAAGTCTTCCTTTTTATTTAGTGATTCTTGACCAAGTGACTTCACTCTAATTATAGCGTAACCACGACTCAAAAGCAAGCCAGATTTGTGTAAATCTGCTTTTATTTGTTTCTGTAGTTTTTCTTCGCCCCAAATAGGGAGAAAGTGCGAAGGCCCATCTACTTCTATTATAGTTTTTATCTCTGGCAGATAGATGTCAATTTCTAGTTTTTCTGTAGGAATAAGACGTTTATTATGATGCTCAATTCTGTATCCAGATTCTTCTATTTTATTGCCTATAAACATTTCTAGCTTTGAACCCTCTTGACCGGCTTTTCTGATCGCTTCGGTAGCGAGTTTAGACATTCTGTCTTTTTGTGCGCTACTCATATTTTGCCATCTTTCTTTTGCTTGAAGAGACCTCTCTTCTTTCTCTTTTTCGGATAGAGAACTCCAGTGCGATTCCAAGGAAGAACTAATCTTAACTCTTTCTTCTAAAGATCGCTCTTTACCGGCTGTCGGGTGTTCACATCTACCATTTTCAAGCGCTAGTTTTTGAGCTTCGCTTTTAGTTTTAAGTGATATACCATGCTTTTTTAAGATTCTTCTAATCTTATTAGGGTACGTATTTAATTCTTCGGCAATTTGATAAGTACTCTTATTCATATCGCTGTAGAGTGATATGACCTTTTTTTCTAAGTCCATTATAACACTTCCTTTAGTTTGTCGATTGTTAGACCGTCCACCAGTACAGCGTCTTTACCAGTAATTCTTTTGACGTATTGACGATCTTCTTCTTTTGTTACGATAACTTTGCATGAGTTAATAATTTCGTTCAGCGCAAAAACCGTTACGTCTGAGACCCCGCTGTACAAAAAGCAAGATGTAAACTTGTTGATAATGTTAGATGCTGTTTTGTAAGTTTCCCAGCTTGTTGTGACCAACTTTCCAGTAAAAAACCAAAGATCAGTAGAATTAAAAATTCCAAATTTAGGAATCGTAGAATGATAGTCAACATTGTCATAAAATATAGACCCACTCTCTATTTGATTTGTCTCTACTGCTGTATTTAGCATTTCAAAAAGCTGCTTGCTATCTTCATTTTCTTTTAAGCTGTCGATATAAAATCCTAAGTTCATATATTGTTCTCCCAATTATTATCGTTCATAAACCATTCTATTGTTTGTTTAAGTCCATCCTTCCAATATGTTTTTGCTTCAAACCCAAGGACTTCTTTTGCTTTTGTTGTATCTAGACAGCGGCGAGGTTGACCGTCTGGATAATCTGAATTAAAATATAAATCTCCTTCATATCCCATAATATGTGATATCTCTGCGGCCAAATCCATAATCAATACTTCTTCTCCATTACCAATATTCATTGGTTCTAGAGTTACATCATTTTTGATCGCTAGAGCAATTGCCTCTGCGCAGTCTGGCGCGTACAGAAACTCGCGAGAAGCATTACCAGTACCCCATAGCTCAATCTGCTTGTCACCGTTTTTAAGGGCGGTGTAGACCTTCAGAATGAGCGCTGGAATAACATGACTGCTTGTTAAATTGAAGTGGTCGTGAGGTCCATACATATTCACGGGAATTAAGTTAGCACCCCTCATTCCGTACTGCTCTCCATACGCCTGTAATAGTCGCATAAGTGTTTTCTTTGCAATCCCATAAGGAGCATTGGTTTCTTCTGGATATCCATTCCATAATTCATCTTCGTTAAATGGAACAGGTGTGAATTTTGGATAGGAACAAACTGTACCCAAAAGAATAAACTTGGAGGTATTTTGTACCCTTGCTGCTTCTATTAAGTTAGTACCCATGATTAAATTTTCATACATAAACTTTCCGGGGTTATCACGATTAGCGCCGATACCACCAACCGAACCTGCTGCATGTACGATAATGTCTGGGTTATAATACTCTAGCACTTTCCTACAAGCGTGTTGATTTCTAAGATCGTACTGACTAGAACCTATAAAAGACACGCCATAATCTACCCCTAAAATTCTAGGCAAATGATCGTAAAGGTTCTTACCTAAGAACCCTGATCCACCTGTTATTAATACCCTCATATATAATCCTCCTTACTATTATTATAGTTTAGGAAATATTTCTTTTTCAAGATTGTTCTGTCTTAATTCTAATTTTTTCTGATATTTCTTTTGCAATTGGGCAATTTCCAGTAATATTTAGTTTTCTGTAGCATGGTTGATCGTAAACCAGTCTTGGGTAATGGCCTTGATCTGGACCTCTTATGCCTAACTCTGCTTTTATCCCAACCATATGTATTTTCATTTGTTCTAAAGCCATAAGGCATAATGGCTCTGCCATTCTAAAATTAAAACCAACGTATTCATGGTTATATTTTCCAACCTGTCCTTGGTCGCATATTGATCTAATTTTATTGCCATCTAATTTAGATTTTTTGGGTATGCATATCATACCCCCTTCAAATGTTGAGATGTTTTTTGTTTTGTAGAACGAGAATGTTCCTACATCTCCATTCATTCCAGCGTAATTTCCTTCTCTATCAGTCGCGCCAAATGCCTGAGATGTATCTTCTATAACTATTAAGTTATATTTTTCTGCAATTCTGTTTATTTCTTTCATATTACAAACTCGACCGTAAAGATGAACGGGCATGATTGCTTTAGTATTTTTTGTAATAGCTGCTTCTATTTTAGAGGCGTCTATCAGATAAGTAGATGGGTCAATATCTACAAACACAGGTTTTGCTTTACTGATAAGTATAGAATTAGACGAGGCAATAAACGTAAAGGGTGTCGTTATAACTTCGTCTGTGTTTTTAAGATCCATTGACCAAAGCGGAGCAATTAGAGCAGACGTTCCATTGTTGACAGCTATACAATCCTTTAGATCAAACCTCTCCTTGACGTATTCTTCAAAAATATTTCTAACTATTTGTGGCATTTTATTCACCTTATTAGATTAAAGTTTAATTTCTGTATGTTTTTCTTACTTTTGCAGGATTTCCATAAGCAATAACATTGCTAGGTATATCCTCTGTTACAACTGATCCAGCGCCTATTATACTAAGATTACCTATTGTAGTACCACAAACTATAGTGGTATTAGCCCCTGTGCTACAGCCTTTTTTAAATAGAGTTTTTTTAAATCTTTCTTTTTTCCAATCTCCATAAACGCTTGGTAGTATATCATTGGTTGTTACGGTGTTAGGCCCAATGAAAACATCGTCTTCTATAATAACCCCTTCATAAATTAAGCTATGATTTTGTATTTTACATCCATTTCCGATTATTACATTTGGTCCGATGTATACACCTTCTCCTATAATGCAGTTGCTTCCTATCCTAGCTCCTTTGCAAATGTGAGAAAATGCCCATACTTTAGATTTTTTTCCAATAAAACTTGTTTCTATGATTGAAGTTTCATGAGCAAAGTAATTCATAATTAAATTTCCACTTGATTTATATTAATTAAAAGATCATGAGATTTTTTACAGTTTATGTATTCAGGATTTTCCGAAAAAAAGTTTCTATGTTCATTCTCTATTGGTGAAGATTTTTCAACGAATAGCGATTGAGATATGTGGTGTCCGTTAGACTCCCAGTGCTTCACTACAGATTGCTCCTGTAGATCTACCTCGTAGGTACAGTCATTTTGCCTAACAATGATTTTACGTTCCTTAAAAAATGTGTCTTTACTCCATATCATTCTAATCAAAGGTTCGTATGACAAAAAAACAGTTGTTTGATCTACACTTACTATATTATAGTCAATTACTTCTTGTAAATCAAGTAGATAAAAAAGTAAATCTATATCATGGATTCCTATGTCCTCAAAGATTGAAACTTTTGAAGACTGAGATGAAACACAACATCTACTAAAATCAATATTAATTACTTTACTTCGATCTATTAGCGATTTTAATGTTTGTATGGCTGGATTAAATCTTTCAACCATACCTACTATAACCTTGTCGTCTAACATTATTTCATTAACGTGCGAAGCGGTCAAGGCTACAGGCTTTTCTATGAAAATATATCCATCATAACCAGAGTCTCTAACTTTTTTGTAGATATCATAATGGCTATACTCAGGAGATGCTATTAACACTCTATCAAAACTTGGCGACTGTTCAATATGTGACTCTTTTTCTTTTGGACCCGTTCCTTGAGGGTCGCACCATCGCCATTTTATATTATTTTTCGTTAAATATTTAGCGTGAATTTTTCCTATATTGCCTAATCCAATAATCAAACACTCCACATTAAATCTCCTATTAGCTTGTTTATATATTGACTATAATGTTCATATGGTCTATGACTATGATACTCAGAATAATGTCCACTTCTTAGTTTTTCAGTATCATAGTTAACATTTTGTCCACCCCTGTCAATTCTGCTAGGATGCCAGTAATCGTAGAAAAATTCTGACAAGTGAAATATATCTTCTTTTTCGTGAGAAAATATAAAATCAGACGAATAACACTCATCAAGTCCCCAAAAAGTCTGCTGGTTTGTGTGATGGTATTTATTCCTATGAGAAAAAACTTTAGTAATTTCTTTTTCCCAGTCGTCTTCAATCTTGTACACTTCTTTATATAGACTACCTTTTGCCACATGATGAGAAGAAGGAAAGTAAGAAGCAGGAGATCGTTTAACTAGCGGAGAGTCATTGTCGGGAGAAAACATGTAACCTAAAGTTTGAGGTGTATAGTTTTTATATGCATCAGCAAAACCTATTACGTATTTGTCTTCATCAACATTTTTAACATAATCCAAAAAAAAGTTGGTTAGCAATAGTTGGTCAATGCCACACGTCATACAGACTTCTGACGGAAATTTCGCTGCCGCCCAAAAAATCGACCAAGTTACAGACCAATCAAGGTTTTTATATACAGAAACGCTATCCACAACTGGTACTACTATTATTTCCCCGTACTTGTCAGATAGGTTTAAATCTTTTAGTTCTTGATGTGTTCCATTAAAAACTAATGTCGGTGTAATATTCCACTTTTCTTGCCAAACTCTAGAATATAAATTCCAAAAGCTAGAATATATAATATTATTATTCAAGCAAAGCATTACTCTATCTATTTTCATCTAAAATCTCCAATATTCTTTGTGTCCTATTTTTATATGTATGGTTTTGTTTAACTAAGTTATAACCCGCCTTGCTAATGTCTTCTCTATAAGTATGATTTTGGATGGCGTGTTTTGCATAGCCAACCATTTGAATAGAATCTTGATAAATTAAACAATTTTCCCCGTGTATAATACCTAGTTCTGCATAGTCTGGATGTGCCGATGTGAGCAAACAAGTATGACATCCCATAGTCTCAAAGTTCCGATAATTAATATCTACGCTAATATTTGCGTTCCAGTGTATCTGGTAAGAGTTAATCGCTCTAACCATATCATCACCGATAACCATTTCGTCAAATACAAATCCCGGAACATTTGCTTTCATTAAATCAATTTGTAATTTTCTGTTTACTACGTTTCCGCAAAAGCCAATCGGAATACGATTATAGTAACTATTTTCTATTGGATGTAATAGAGTATCGTCGTAACAGTTTGGTAGCCAGCACCCGTCTTTAGCAAATTTTTTTGTAGCATGTAGAACCTTGTCAAATCCATATTGTTCATAAACCTGTGGACCCTTGCAATGTGCGTCAATTGCCCAGATAAATTTCTTGGTGTGTACTTTACTCATGTCTGGCATCCAGTCCCAGTTTTCAATCGCAAACACCAAATCAAAGTGACTGAAGTATTGGTCGTACATTCGCTGGTCTGGATTTGGATCGAAATCATCGTGACCCTTTCCCCAAATTTCTACTGTAGCACCATGATACTCAAATCCACGCTTGAGACAAAAGCACTCTCTAAAGTTCCTATTTTTTTCATGGTGACCGTTTTCTTGGATAATTAAAATGTTCAAAATTGCGTAACCTCATTTTCATCGTACACCTGACCAACAAAATCTTGTAAATTTTTCCTTGGGGTTGGGAATGGTTTTCTTTCAAAGTATTCGTCGTGGACTATGCTATCATCTTTTACTAAAGGATATACTATCTCTCGTAAAAAGTTTTGATCTACCTGATATTTATTATCATACGACCCAGTATTGTAGTTAGCTATCATGTCCTTAATTCCATTTAAAAGACCATTGCGAACCCCCCACATACCGCCAAGAATCTCTGTCTTATGATATGGGTGGTCACGCATAATGTGGAAGTCTTTGTCACTGGCAAGCCATTCATCAACGGCGGCTTTTTCTCTAGTTCCAAGACGAGAGTCTGTATCTCTAGAGATCATAATATCGTCACTGTCGGCAGCGAAAAAACGCCAGAACATTCCATTCCAACTTGAGCCATCCATTTTACAGACTTCTGCACCATTGTCAATAAGTTGATTTTCAATATCTTCTGAAACATCATCGCCAGTGTAGAATCTACAAATCCAGCCCGGATAAATTTCTTTTGCTAATTCTGTGTTACGTATAGCACCTATTGTATATTTCGGATTTTTACCCCACAAACTAAATGCAATAACTTTAGTCATTTGTTATCCTTTGCTTAGGAAATCCCAACTCTTTTCTCTTCTCAAAAACCATTTGGTCTCTACCAGCATAATGTAGAGTTTTCTTAGCTGATAGATCAAAGTCTCCCGAATTACTATTTCCTTCTTCGCCGTAATGCTCATGTTTAATTATAATGCGGTCAATATATTTAGCTCTGTTAAGTCTATATACCTGCTGAGTAAATTCATCATCGCAATATAAACTCTTATAATCTGGATGGTAAATATATCCGAAATAATCATATAGCTTTCTACCCAATATAGAAAGAGTTATCAACTTTCCTTTTTGATGCCCGTCAGAATAATGAAGGGCGCCATCTCTGTGTGGGAAATGAGTTTGCATATCTGTAGCGATAATGTCATCCCACCCCTCTTCCTGCGGTATCATATCATCTGATGCGCAAATTACAATATCAAAATCAAAAAATCTTGCGTCAATATGGCTGTTGATAGCGGATATCTTGGTCGTATTTTTATCAAACTTTAAACTAAATGTACAATTATCTTTTTCTTGAAACAAACCGCAGACATCTGCTACAAATTTACTGTTATTACAGAGATCGTCGTCTTCGTCACAGTTAATATTAAAATGTAGCTCATGTTTAGAGCTATACGTAGAGAGATATTTTTCTAGGCACTTAGTAAATTTCTCAGGTCTAGCATATGTAGGAAACTGAATCAATATTTTCATTTAACTTTTTCTTCAATCTTTTTGAGTAGTTGTTTGGATCTGACGTTAGAGGTGTGCTTCAGCATCACTTGGCTCTTAATCTTTTCTAAAATATTTGACTCATCAACATCTTCTTCATCTAGTATTTCAGACAAGAACTTTGATAAATTTTCTGAGTCTTGTATTTTCAGCGAAACATCTTCTGAATTTAAAATGCTATCAAAGAAAATCTGACCACATAGATCTTTTGTTTTCCCGCACAATGTAATATTCTTATAATTTCTATATATTGGTTTCATTGTGACGGTGTTTACAAAGAAGTCAAAATCGGGATCTTTCTCATGACTAATTTTAATCTTATGGTATACTTCTTTTTTTGAACATAATTTTTGATATTCTTCAGAGTTTTCAACGGCGAGAACAGCACTGTCAATATTAAATTTAGGTGTTGATATTTGAATTTCATCAATGTTAGCTGCTGGTAGAAGTTTAAACAGTTCGTGTTTTTTTGGTTTTACTGATTCCATGAAGTCATAAGCATTAGAAATCATAAACAAACAATTTATATTAAATTGATCTATAATGCTCTCTAATTTGTCTAAATCTTCTTGAGATTCCAAGCCGCTAATACTGAGAATTACTTTGATGTTTTTTTCTTGATTTGTTGATAGATACTTAACAATATCTTTGTTCATAAGCCCAAAGTGACAGATAAGAATGTCTGGCTCAGTTCTATCTAACATATCATATGCGCTGTAACGGTTTACCTCCCATAGTCCGCTCTGGTGATCTGACGGATGGCTATTGATTCCATTGCTTAGATAGTATGGCTCACTAGAAGTTGGGGTTGTATAATTTTGTATTAGAATTTTCATACCGAGTCCTTTATACTTTTTAAGTTATTATATTTCTTTACTTGTCTTTCTAGATTTTTTATAACAGCTACTTCATAGTTTCTTGAGAAGTCATTTATGGCTTCAAATAAAAATTTTGTCTTATAGTTAATATTAGAAATTATTTCATAAAATTTATTTACTTCTCTTTCACCGCATAGATAAAAATTCTCAATCCAATAGTTATCTTTTAATCCAAGTGAAAGATTTTGCAATTTATAATTGTGGTTTATAGCTGAAATTTCAAACAGAGAATTAGAATTAGTATCTTGAGTTATGATTGAATTTTTAGTATAGTCAATCTGCGAGTAATTCTCTTTAGAAAGTATTGTATTACATTGCTGTATGAAGATCCTAGAATTATTAGTATTTCCCAAACATAGTCTAATACTTTCACAACAATTAGTATTGTAATGTATCTGATTTTCAACAACTCTTACGTTATCAAATAATCCATCTTTAATGTGGCTATTTATTTTAAATGACTCAAACCCCGTACATACGATTATTTCATAATTTACAAAACAAGACTTGATTGTTTCAATTTGTTTTTCCAGAATGGTCTTTTCACCAATCTTAATCATTGGGATTGGGCCATGAGACTTCATTCTATATCCATGATTTTCAGCAAGAATTATAAAGGTTATAAACTCTTTTATATCCTTGCGTTGCCTATTTCTAGGGCTTGTTATACAGAATTTATTTTTCATTGATATTTTTATAAAATTGAGATCCTTTAATCATCTTTCTAATATCTGATTCCATCATATCGTAATTATTGAAATCTAGATAACGAGATTTAACAATTTTTGAGGATATGGTGAGGTTTCCGCTTGAATCTTCAAACACAAGTATCTTTTCTAAATCTTTATTTATAGAAGCGTTTATATTACTTAAATAGTTTTTGTCTATTGTAGAACCCGCTTTGAGTTGCATGAGATAATTAGACTTTGATAGATATTTAAACGAATCAAAGTCTTTGATGTGTTGAACATTATTAAAATTGAATACAACTTTATTATTAATATCTTCTGCTTTTAATTGATGAGAAAGCAATACAAATTTTGATACTTCTTCTTTTTTTGCGGTACACTGTACTACTACGGCAAATTTGTTCTTAGGGTAGTCAATATTTTTTATAGAATCAATTGACTTTTGCATGTCCTCAAGGCTATCTTTTACAACAAGCACGATACCAACAGATGGATAAATATTTAGCAGGTCTTCTTCAAGTGAAGAGTCTTTATTGTTATTTAGATTGCAAACTCTACTTATACTGTAAAATTTACCTTCTTCATTTATCTCTGCTTGTTGGTTTTCTTTAAACTTATCTAGTCTATTCGCAGAGCATCCTACTTGAATATTTTCTACTATAGCATACTTACACCCTTCACAGGAAGTTGTTATACTAAGATCTGACTGCTGAGATTTCATATCTAAATCCATTCATTTTAGAGTGTACGACGGTGAGGTTTAAAGATTTTACAATGTTTTCTGCTGATGCGAGATTCATCATAGACTTTACCTTTGAAACACAATCTCTTGCGCTTGATTCATCTATAACATTGTTTGTTACATTCTTGCAGAACATTCTTAAATCAATTCCACCCACCACAATCCTACCATTAACTCTTAGTTTATTTGTTATAGCCATCAGGTTTTCACCTAAAGCTTCTGGTTCAGAGTCATCTATAATATTTTGAGCAATGATTAATTCGCACTCATTGTCGGAGAACTCTTGTAGCTTTTGTGTCAGTGGGACATAATCCATTTTAACATAATTAAATCCACCGATAGGTGCTTCATCTTTCGTAAGAATTTGTAATTTTGTCATTTTATTCCTATAGTATAGAAGATTGATAAATCTGATTAAAAATCGTATTCCATTTTTCCGTAAAGTTTTCAGTTGTAAATCTACTTAACACTGTAGACCTAGCAGCTTTACCCATTTCTACTGCCATCTCTGGATTATTTAGTAGCTGTTCTACATATCCACGTAGTTCTTGTTCATCGTTTGATATAAAACCATTTTTCCCATGTTCAATAATTTTTGGTATTTCACATGTAGCGGTACTGACAATCGCACAACCACAAGACATGGCCTCTAATAGAGCCGTAGGGAGCGGACTGAAGGTAGACGTATTAAGGAATACCGATGAAGACTGATATCCCTTTACAAGCTCTTGAACCGAACTAGCGGCTTCAGAAAGACCCGGAGTATTTCCAATAACTTTCACTGGAAGCCCCTTTGTAATTCTTTGCCACCCAGAAAAGTTAAGACAATAATCTCTATTAATAAAATCGTTAGCTACGCTCAATACAACGTTGTCTCTTTTCTCTTCGCTAGAACAAAATGTTTCTGAGTCAACATTATGTGGAGCAACAATTCCATCACTAGAAAATCCCCAAGCATCTTTATTATACTCTGTATTAAATATGTTTAGGTGTCCTTTTATGGATTTTAAATAATTAACTTGCTCATTTGTCATATTTGGCGTAGGTACTGTATGCTCCATGCAAATTATTGGCAATTTAAAGGTTTTAGAAATATCAAACGCAATTTGCAGTTGACCAAATTTACTTTGAGCTAAAATAAAGTCTAAATCAAGACCTTGAGGAATAGTATTTTCTGGTAAGATGTAATAGTTACTTGGTATTTTTGCGTAGTTTTCGTCCCACTTCTTACCTTTATTGTGATCGAAACAATAAAAATTGTGACCCGTTAGACATAAATCTGATTCGTATCTTTCATGCGTAGCAAAGGTTAAGATATTATATTTATCCTTTTTGCTTAATTTAGATAAAATCTGTAGCGTTTGATTACTCATTTATCGCTCCCTTCATTAGTTCTGCAACGTTTTTATAGGAGAATTGTTCTGCTCTCTTCAGTCCAGCAGCCTGATTCCTAGACTTATAGGAAATACTATCCTTTTTCCAAGAGTTATACAGTCTTCTCATTTGTTCTTTAATATCTTTCTCTGACGGCTGAAACCAATACTCCCTTCCGGTAAAGAGGTCTTGAAATGCTGCATCATCACATCTACAGATAGTTGAAACTCCATTAGCCAAGAATCCAGTTCTCCAATCATTCCTATCAATAAAATCTCTAGGTCCACCAAAATTAGAGCAGATTGGAGTGTTGCCAAAGCACATTGCTTCAAATGATGGGATAGACCAAGCTTCTCCGTGAGACGGACATATGAAACAATCGCAATACTGATGTAGCGCGTATAACTCTTCTTCTTTAATTTTAGAAGGCACTATAACTGGTCTTTTGTAGTCTGTCGAATTTCTATATAGACGCACATCTTTTTGGACTTTCGCAGATAGATTATTAACTAGCTCTTCCATCATTTTTGGATCGTGACCAAATTTACTAACTTTAAGTATTAGAGCTACATCTTCTGAAGATTCAAATTCTGAATAAAAACAAGCAAGAATAGACTCAAGATTTTTTCTCTTATTTACATCTCCAATATAGTAAAATTTGAATTTACCCTCTACGTTGGGTACTTTTATGTCGCCATATCTCCGTTTATATTTTTCTAATTCAAAAGTATGTGGAATCACTTTAACCGGGATGCCGATTTCATCTTCAATTAAAGAATTTTTAAGTTGTTCATTTGGAACCCATACCTCATCCATCATTTTAAGGTTTTCTAACCAAGCGAGACCTTTAATACTGGTTGATTCGGAAGCAAAAAAAGCAATATTCTTTTTAAGCTTGTTATATTTAACAAGATAGTGCGGTAGAACATGTTGAATACAAATATCACAATCAGAAGAATCTTTCTTCTCTAGCGCTAGAAGTCTGCTATCAACATCTTCTTTGTCACTAGTCAAAGTAACATTTCTGCAAACAACATCAACACCATTTTTGTCTAAGGCTAGTATATAGTCGGTTGCAGCCTGAGACCAGCCACCAAATTCCTTGTAATGTCCTATGTATAATATTTTCATAAAATTATTTATCCTAAGTTATTGTTTTTGTAAAGAATATCTTCTTGCCATCCTTTTAAATTAGGATTATTTTGATTTGAAAAATTATTATCTTTTAAAAAGCTGTTTAATTCTTCAAACATAACTTGACCAGAATAGATTTCTTTATATGTTACTTCAGTATATATATATTTAACATTTTTCAGGTAGTCACCAAGACCTTTAAGTGCTAACATCTCAGCGCCTTGAAGATCCATCCATATAATGTCTACGTTTTCAACGCCATGTTTTTGCATTACACTGTCTAACCTATGACAATTTACGTTTATTTTGTATTGAGGAAGGCTTTCCGCAGTATAAGTTCCATTGTGTTGGAACATGGATGACGCTCCCGGATTTCCGTCTGCGTGAACTGTTTCATTTTTTTCTTGGTCTATAGGATAAAAATCAACTGTGCCGTCATAGTCGCATACAGCACCTTCTATTAACTTCACCCTGTCTCCAACTTTGTAATTTTTTATATTGTTTTTACAAATATCTAACGTGTTTGGATTGCACTCAAAAGAATATATATTAGAGTTTGGGAAAGCATAATACAACTCTATGCTTTGCATACAATCTCTAGCTCCAACATCCAGTATATTGTACTTTAAATTTCTATTTAAGTCTATATTGTAAATTAGATTTTCAATCATTATTTTCCTCTAGTTTGAGTTCTGTTTTTTATTGGTTTAGCAATTAACTTTAGTTAAACAGCTTGCATGATAGTAGCTTACAGATTTAAGCTCGCAGTATTCTGATTTATCAAATCCGTAATATAACGCTTCCCCCCACAGCATATGGTCTCCCCATCTATAAATATAGATACCTTGAGATTCATTTACCTTGTCTATAAAATATTTAACGGTATCGTTTCCTCTAATTTTATTTAGATCCCAAGCAACGAGATTAGTATACGGGCCGCCTATCTCCTGCCTTGGTTGATCTGGAAAAATCTTTTTACAGAAGTCACTAAGCCCGTAAACATTGAACCAATCGTCTCCGCACCATTTTCCATAGACGCAAACTTTTTCATCAAGGGCATCAAAAATATGATCTAAGTCTGAATAAATAGTGCAGTCTTCGTCAATTCTCAGTAATTGGTCATAGCTTTTAACATAATCTAGAAATCCAGAGAACCAGAAGTTACACATATGCCTATAGTTCCAACCCCAAGGTCTTGTTGGTTCAAATATTGCATGGTTTCTAGGTTCAAATTTAGGTATAGTTATGAACTGTAACGGAATCTTAGTTTTAGATTGTATATATTCTTGTTGATCTTCACTAATGTTTCCTTCGTTGAACACAAGAAAGTCGTAATCTCTCTGTATGTTCTCTTCTATGGAATTGTTTCTTTGAATAAAAGAATCATATTCATCTATGTTTTTATAACCTCTTGTTAATAATGCTATAGCTCTTTTCATTTAGAATTTCCTGCAATTTGGTTAATTCTTTGAACTCTGAGATTTTCCCAATAGTTTCTTTTTTCACACATTCCTCTTAGCTGTTGATATGCAATATCAAGGTCGAACGGATTCCTAAAACCCTGAGAGTCAAATATTTGACTACTCTCGTTGAAGTACATACCGCCAGTTGAGGATGTTGATTGTCTATACAACAAATCTCTTGTTAGTCTAGATTCAAAAAACGTATTAAGTTTGGAGCTATCTCCAAGAACATTAACAATTAACCATCTTGCGAGGTCTTTGTGTCTAACATTATCTTTCAGGTCTGGCTTTGGTGCTGGTTCTATAATTTTTGGTTCAGAACCCCACCCTTGCTGGAACTCAATTGGGTCAGTTTCATCAAAGTATTTCTCCCATCGAGCGCCACTTAAATGCCACTGATAGTGTTTTTCAAAGTTTTCTCTAGTCCTTTTACCCATAGCCACTCTATCTTCTTCATTCATTTTTTCAAAGAAGTGTAAGAAAATTTCTGAAGCATATTCATTATCTGGTACTGCTCTAAGACATCCTGTTTCCAGTTCTTTGTATAAAGCTGCTGGCGTGATAGTGAACCCTTCTAGCTTCCTTAAAACACTTTCCATAGCGGAATAATCAGTTCCGCACACGGGAACCCCACACGCCGCAGCTTCTACTTGAGGGAGTCCGAATCCCTCGCAGTTTGCATATTGAGTATAAAGATCAAAACAGTTCATAACTTTTGCTAAATCTTCATAGCTCAAACCATTTTTAACGTTTGAAAGAGTTGACCCCCACTTCCCTGTATAGGGAGATTGAGCAATTGCGCCTTTAAATTTTGATGAGAATGGCTTTTTAGTCTCTGGGCAAATGTATGTGAATAGTACATTTGAGGCAATTCCATATTGGTTTAGTAGCTCTGGTATATCCCAACCAAGGTCTGGATAAGATGTATGACAGTAGAGATAATATTTCTTACTCTTTGATTTATTTAAGAACTTTTTAAATGCTTCAAATAAATCAGGATATAGTTTACGGCGTTGATTGCGCATAACAGTGCCGATAATTTTATACTCTGGGTCAATTCCCATAGCTAACTTGTGAGCATTTTTATTATCTATTGGAGCATAAGCTGCGTGAGCAGATGGTGGCGCACTTCCTAGATAATTAATTTTACCGCCAGACTGATCTTTTAAGACTCCACCAGCCCAATCAGAATATGTTAGACATCCATCTGCACCAGCATACGTGGCAATCCACTGTCTAGCTTGAGGTCTTGCGTCAACAGTAGGCATTACAACCCACTTAAAATATGGTCTAAATGGAGACCGTTCTGCAAAGTCAAGCATCCAAAAATCACGAATATCACAAACAAAATCTGGTAAAAAATCCAAACAAACATTTTCAAATATCCATTCCCCAAATTGGTTGCTTGGTGAGCTTTGATACTTTTGTATTTCTTCTTGGCTCGCTTTTGGTTCATTGTGCATATTTGGCGCTACACCATAATATTTCCAAGGAATGTTTGCTGCCCTAGAGTCATTTCTTTCTCCGTAAGAAGACATTTCAGCAATTTCGTATTTACCAGTACTATGCAAATAGTTTAAGATTTCTCTAGTGTATGTAGCATATCCGGTGTTAAGAAATGTAGCTTCGCTACAGAATAGAATTCTTTTCTTTCTCATTTTATTCCTTTTCTAAGCACCCAAAGTCAAATTCGTTAATTCTAAATACAATATCATCAGTAGCATCTGTTTTCATGACACCATTTCTAGCAGAAGCATAGACGGTCATTTTAGTTCCTTTCTTGCCGAGCTTGGCGATTGTTTCTGCTCCAGATGCCCATGCTTGTAGAGTGATGGTCGTGGGAACTTTCTTTTTTTCTCCGCGCTTGTTCTTACGATACTCGTAAGTGACCAATTTGACAGTACAGCAGCTAGCTCCACCGTCTGCTTCCCCCGTTTCAATCTGTGGGTCATGTAATAGATACCCAGTAAAAGTACAATTATTCATCAATTTCTCCTGTGTAAAATGTCTCACTCTATATTATAGCAGCAAGATAATAAAAAAACAATTAAATTTCGTGAATTTTATCAATAATAAATGATCCATTCTTCTCTACCTCTCCGCAAAACAATAGATTTACACCTTCATCTAATATAAATACGTATTTATCTGTAGCTTGCGGGAATACAACCACGTTGTCGATAGAGCATGTGTCATCTTCAAGAGTTAAGAAGCACATATCTTTACCCTTACTCTTACCCTTCTGACACTTATACTTCTGTAGCCTACTAACATTTGCAACCAAGCATATGTTTTTACCAAATTTACCATCTAATATCTCTTTACATGTGGTATTAGAGTGTGAAGTGTCAGAAGCTTCTACTCTAGATAAAGATATAGGACATCCAAGATACTTCTTCTCTTGTTCTACAATCCACTCTGGGTGATCAGATAGATCGTATGGTGGGTTTTCTAAAAAATGAATTTCATTTCCTATGACCTGTTTTCTATCAACCTTGCTTGTTCCTCCACCCTCTTTTTTAGTTGGTGCAAGATCAACAAAGCAATCCTTTAATGTTTTCCACTTCTTAGATTTATAGTTATCAGTTACCCACTTTAGCTCTGCCTTGGTTAGATTTTTAAATATCAGGTATTCGTATAGAGCTTTATTTCTAGTAACGCCCGTTTTCTTTGTCGAAAAGAATCCTATAGAGCAAAGAGCTTTAAATCCAGTGGAGTTTATATTAGAAGACAGGTAGATTAGAATATCCATCCAAGTAAGATTGTGTAGGGGTTTATTAATATCTTCCGACACTTTCTCAATAGCATTTATTACTTTATCTCCATTCACACCAGTAAGTGATTTAACATCTTTAATACCAAAGCATAAATTATTCTTGTTAACAAAGAATGTTTTATCCCATGTCGTTATGTTTGGAAGTTTTACCTCAATGTCAAACAGTTTAGCTTCTGATACAAGTTCGTATACTTCTTGGTGGGGGTCTTGTTTTTCATTCGCGTAGGTTAGGTATGACAAAAAGAACTCTTTGGTGTAGTTTGCTTTATACCAAGCACTCTTGTAAGAGTTGATTGCATAGCACACAGCGTGAGATTTATTAAATGAATATCGCGAAGATTTCTCAATCCACCCAAATATTTCTTCTGCGATTTCTTTATCGACCTTTCCAACCTTTTCACAACCAATGAGAAAGTCTTTCTTGACTTCCGCCATGAGGTCTGCCTTCTTCTTACCAATAGCCTTACGCAGAACATCTGCTTCTTGAAGATTAAACCCAGCAAGGTCTTTCGCGATGCGCATAGATTGTTCTTGATAGATTAGAACGCCCTTGGTAGTTTCAAGTATATCTGTCAAAGTAATATGAAGATATTTAATTATATCAAGGCCGCTCTTCCTATCAACATAGTGTTGGGTCATAGACTTACCATCTGCAATAGCTTTTAGCGATCCCGGACGAATCAAAGCAATCAACGCTGAAAGTTCTTCAATATTAGTTGGTTGTAATCTTTTCGACCAAGCGCGACCAAGATTACTTTCTAATTGAAAGATACCTTTGGTTCTACCCTCTTTAAAAAGATTCCAAGTTTTTTCATCATTATAATCAATCATTATTTTTATTACTTTTTCTTTTCTGTTGAGCTTTTTTAGAGTTAAATCCGTTCGTCACCCATTGTAAATTTTCTACCCTGTAGTCTGACTTGTCATCGTTTATATGATCTACTTCTAGTTTTTTAGAAGTGTCATCATTTTCTACAAATGCTAATGCTACTAATCTATGCATAGCTATTACAACTCCACCCATACCTATACAGGGGTACTGATTTCTAGTAGTGCTTATGGATAACTTTTTACCTTTTGTTCCTATTACATACGGAAAACCACCAGTATTCTTATGAAGGAAATATTTACCAGAATCCATAGAGTTTAATTTAGAAATCATGATGTTAGATTTTCTATGCATCTCCTTGTCGCCAACAAAGTTAGCTTTTATCTTACTAACATCAATTACATCTTCATCAGAAATTTCATGGTTTGCCGCTTCCGATAATTCAAATAAAGTTAGCTGTCTTAAATTCATAGATAAGTATTCCCGTTAGCAAATGCCTTTTCAAGTTTTAGGTTTCTATAAACAGCGCGATGAGTCTTCATGAACTTAATCATCAGGTTAGCAGTATCCTTAACGTCCTGTAACGCATCGTGAGCGTTTTCAGAAGACATACCCATACGTTCTCTAATACTATCCATACTTCTAGTTTTAATAGATGGATCGCCTTCTGTCCACATCCAATAGTTGTCCATCATATCAATTTTATAAATTTGATGGAATAGCTTTTGCTTTTTCCTCTCTTTGTCCCAAGGTCCAAATTCTTCACATAATCTATCAATAATTATCATATCATAGCCAAGAATATTATAACCAGCGGGGATCGGAGCGAAGAATGGCGTGCTTTTCCAGTTGTATTTGTCAACAAATGCGCAAAACTTATTCCAAGTGGGTTTTAGTTTTGGCGCTTTTGCAATCTGCTCTCTGGTTTTACCAGTCACCTTTAGCGCACCTTCTTCTAATGGTGTTAAACCCATCTTGACTGCTTTATCATCATCTGTTTCAGCCCATATCTCACTATTAAAAGTTCCTTTTAGCTTTAAACTTCTACCATCTAGAGCTAGCGCAGCTATCTGAGTTGGTTGACACGTCCTTGGGTCACGGCCACCGGTTTCAAAGTCAAAGACTATAATATCTCTATTCATTTTTTTCCTTTATGAGTGCTTCAATATACATTAATTTATCTAATAGGTTAATTGCAAGAACGTCAAACTTAACGTGACCTAGAGCTTCTAAGTCTGTCATCTCAAGACCTGCAATCTTTTCTTTACTACTTTTTGAGTTTACCATAGGACACACTTGACCAAGAGGCTCTGCTGAAATGACAACACCAGCAGCATGTTTTCCTTGAGTTTTAAGTGTTCCTTCAATCTTAATAGCTTGCTCAAAATACTCAGCGTAATCACCCTCTAAATATCCTTTATCATTTACATGACAATAATCATATAATCCTTCTGAGTTATTTTGCAATGCCCAGCGAATAATAGAGCGATCTTCCTCATCCATCTGCGATAGTTGATCAGATATGGCGGCTTCATCTGGAATGTATTTAGTGATTTCATTCATAACGCTAAATCCACAAGCCTCGTTGACCCGTAGAATCTCTTTAATTGCGCTACGGCCTTGAAGTCTACCAAACGTCACCATCTGGCTTACATTCTCATGACCGTACTTATCTTTAATATTTTCAATAATTTGGTCGCGCTTCTTTCCGGGAATGTCAATGTCAATATCAGGCAAAGAAATGTTGTCTTTGGTGTTACGACCGGGGTTGTAAAATCTTTCAAACAAAAGGTCAAACTCGATTGGATCTACTTCTGTAATACCAATCAAATACGAAATCAAACAGCCAGCAGCAGAGCCACGACCCGGACCAACCATCCAACCTTGATCTTTTGCATACTGAATAATATCTTGAACGATCAAGAAATAACCAGACAATTTTGCTTCTTTTATAATATCAAACTCTTTTCTAAACCTATCGCCATATTCATTCCAGTATGGAGAGTCTTTTTCAATGTGCGGGAGTTTCTTTTTCCAGCCTTTTCTAGCAAGCTTAGTTAGGTATTGCTCTTCGGACTCTCCGTTTGGCGTTTTAAATTTTGGCAACTTAGGATTGCTTAGAATATTATAATTCTCACATTCGTTATATATCTTTTCTAATTCCTGTAAACCTTCTGGGTCTTCTAGCATAACCTCTGTTGCTTCTATTTTATCTGGAACAAAGTAGTGAGAAAAGTCAAAGAATTTCTTATTATCAAACTCTTCACCTTTTTGGTATAGTTTTCTCATTTTTGGTAGAGTAGTTTTCATCTCTGAACATAGAAGAATCCTGTGTAGGTTAGCGTCTTCTTTTTCTACATAGTGCATGTCTTGAAAACATTTGGTTTTATTATACCAGCCGCTTTTTACTGGTGAGTCAGCAGCGGATTCTGCGAGAACCAAAAGGTTGCCCTTATTGCAAATATCTGACATGTCGCTGCTATTATAGTTTCCGTCTGCATCTAGAAGAGATACAATTTTTATTAGGTCAAACCAACCGTCTTTATTCTTAGCAAACAGAGTAAATTTATCAAACGAGCATCCTATTATTGGCTTAACATCATTTGCTACGCAGGCTTTATAAAAAGCAACTGATCCAGAGATAGTTTTATAGTCGGCAATTCCGCAAGCGCGAAAATTATTCTCCGCGCATTTCTTAGCAAGCTCTTTGGGTTTAGAGAAACCCTTTAGAAGTGAATAGTGCGTGTAATTACACAATGGGAACCAAGTCATCAATGTCCTTTCAAGTTAGTGTTCAATATATTATAGTCGGCAAATAATGATTTAGTGAAACAAAAAACTTATTTTTTCACTTTACACATAAAGGATGGAAATTGCTCATTAGTGATTCCCACCATTTCTAAATGATCTTCTTGAATAGCTTCTATGACAGGAATGATTACACCTGCGCCCCACACACTAGGGGTTACGCAAAAGTCGTGTCCTGAAATTATTCCGTCTTTTTTTACAACTCTAATGCAACGTTGAAGCTGATCTGTCATAGACTTTTGATCGTGACCAGAATCTATGTAAACCCAGTCTAAAGAGTTATCTGATTGTTTATCTAACCACGAGGATATCTCAGACCTACATACTTCTACTTTATCATTCCCTAGAAATACAGACGACACAAACTCAGAATAGTTATCGAACTTTCTTCTTTCTTTTTTTTCGCAAATATTCCCCGGCGTATTAAAACCTGCTATTGCAACTGGCGGTTGATCGCTCGGCCACAAATCTACAAGAAAAAGTTTACTTGGTTTTGCTTGATGTAGAAGGTTTATAGCATTATACCCCTTCGCTACACCTAGCTCCGCACCGATTCCTTTAGAGGGAATGTGCGAAAACATATCTATTCTATTAGAGTGAAAGTAAATCATAATCGAACCTTTCTAAAATGTGTTGACAACTCTGGTCTATAAATTGTAGGCTACTTCCGTTCAGTAAATCTTGGGTTTGTTCTAGCTTTCGAGAAGCATTTCTACGCCTATTAATAAATTTTTTTACATCTTCTTTTATGGGAATATCGTAAAGGTCGGCCAACTGATTCATTGACTGCTCCAAATTTTCAAATTTAAATATTTGTTTACATTCTTTGTCTGTTCCGATACCATAAAACCTATCAAAGTGATTACCAAGTTGAAAAACATCTTCTCCTTTGCACTTCTGTATGAATTCATTGATATCATTTGATCTAAGACGCTCAAAAGAGGTGGTAGAGATTTTCCAATTTACTGTGTGCATAAAGTGGAACATGGAAACGTACCAAGAAACAGGATGCCTAATAAAACCAAAGCTATTGCAACCTTCTGGTAATTCTTCAACCCCCAAATGTCCTCCATTTTTCGTATAATTTATAGGTTTAAAATTGCACTTGTTTAATATCTCAGAAACCCACCAACCTCCACATTTTTCTAAATGTAGAAATGCAATGTTCTTTTCTTTATTTATCATAGATGGCATTAGAGTGTCACCCCCTCATTTATTGATATAACATAAGTATTTTTAATTTTATTTTTAGCAATTAGTCTAGATTGATGGGGGCAGCTTTCTATGAAATAAACTGGTTTAATTTTTTCACTAGGGGTGGTTATCGCATAGTTATTAAAGACTTTTGACTTGTATTCTCCAACATTCTTCAGGTGGTTTATATCTCTTTCTTCTTTTGTTCCGTTAAACATTATTAATTCGTTGTATTTTATACCATGCTTTTTTAGCCATTCTTCTGTTTGAGGTCTGTATTTTTCAAGTCTACCCGTACATATTGCCATACAATTAAATAATTTTGGAATTCTTGAATTAATTGGTAATACATCGGTGAGCCATTTTTCATATTCATTTTGATTTTCCGCCACTTCATAGGGGCAGTCTTTACAAAAAACACCGTCTAAATCAAATATTCCATACAGAGATGTGTGAGCATTGAAAAAATTCCATTCTAATACATGGGGATATGGCGCACATACATTGGCTATATCTAATATATTTTTACCGTCAACACACATTGGGTGTGAATAAATTGTTGTATATAGGAACTTTTCCTTTGGGTACTTCTTATTAAACAACTCTTTTGTTCTCATAATTTCAGCGCCACTATAACTAGTGTCATCTACAACTAAATAAGGTAAAGATTTATTTTCGTTGAACATTTTCATTCTAGATCCACCATCTTTTGATCTGGTAGAGTGTAGCTTCTTTATTTCTCCTTCAGAGACGCTGTATAAAGGCACAGACATGTTGACCGAAATCACTGAGGCTGGTATCATTCCCGATCTCGGCAACCCAATTACACCTTTTATTGGCGGTAATTTCTCGCATAGTTTTGTAGATTCTTCTACTAGGTCTTTAGTCGTTAGAAACTTTCCCGGTTCGATAAAACTAATATCGCTATGTGATTTTAGGATTTTTTCTTTTTCTTCATTATCCCAAGGTAGACTGATTTGGTTACAATTTTTAACTTTATTTGGTGACTTCATTTCATAATTTCCAGATATTATCCTTTTTAGGATCTCCATTCGATATTCATGCGGTCTAGCGGCATTTATATGTATGAATTGAGGTTTAAAAAATTCACTATTGAGTAGACTCCAAAATTCTGGATCTATAAATTCTAGATTATACTTTTTACTGAGGATAAAATATTCTTCTGGCTTTAGGTTTATTCCCATTAAATGTTGGTCATATGTCCATATATTTTTATATACAGGATTGTTTATAGAGTAATTGTCCGCATATTTATGCGGTAGAAGCAGAATTCCAGCTTGGGGTTGTAGGTGATACGTAAATTTCTTACCAAGAATTGTACATAAATACTGCCTAACGTTCTTAAAGCTTTTGTAGAATTTCTCATCTTTTTGTACTGTTTCTACTTCGTTTGTAAAGCACATTTTATGTGAATGTGGGTGTTCAAACAAGTTTTGGGCGTTTTTCGTGACTATGATATCACAGTCTAAGTATAGAGTTTTTTCGTAGTGTCTGACTACATTTTTTAGCCTATACTTATTACCAAGCCCCCACTCTGGACACTTGTCACCTGTAAGCTCTACGTAATCGGCGCCGCACTTTTTTGCATACTCTATAATATTTTGCCTAGTAATCTCCAATTGTTCTTCACAATGCTTGTTACCGGCTATTGTGCAGATTGCATTTTTATTAGAAGGTGTCGGAATATCTTCTTCAAGTTGATCAAAGTTTATATGATACTCTTGAAAAAGAGATGCAGTTTGAAAATTATTGATATTAATCTTGCTAGATAATTCTAGATAATTTTCTCTTTCTTCTTTTGTTGCATCTTGACACCATTTCCAGTTAGGCGGCGATTCACCCATAACTTTACCAAAGACGGAGCAGAACCCCGCCTTTTCGCAATTACATTTAGATAGATCCACTTAAAATAATCCTGAGTCCTTAGCGAAAAATCCTATAACACCAGCGCAAGCCGCAACCAGTAACAACCCAAGCCAGTAAGTTATACCACCATTATAAGTTATGATTCGGTATTTTGGAATATCTTCTTTATTTCTTTTTGCTCTAATATTTGCTTTTAGTATATCAGAGTCAGTAAAAAGCAATTCCTCAAGTTTTCCAGTGCTGTCCTCTACAACGATCATATTGTAATGATCGTTTGCCGCACCTTTCTTTTCTTGATTTTTAATACGATATATCTTACCAGCTTGAATGTTATGCATGATTATCTCCTACCAAGCTCTACATGACCAGTACCTTGCTTTCCAACGAGGGCCGGGGTTACTACAGTTGTGACGCGCTCTGAAGTTCTTACGGCGACCGGGATCGCTTTTCTTGATCTTCATGTTTGGATCGCCAAAGCGAACGATAACGACTTTACCGCTTCCGTTTCTAACGTAGACGGCACTTTTCTTTGGTCCACCGGGAGTTCTAAAAGGTTTTCCGAGTTGGACTTTGCGACCTTGATATTCGGCGGCATATGCTTCGCCCCCTTTGCGAGCTTCTACAAAGTCATAAATATTTTGAATATAAATTTCTGCTTTAGAAATCATATCCTTTGTCCAATCTTCAAACTTGACACCCTCAAGATATTCCTCTATCTCCATAAGTTGATGGTGCATCTTCATGAGTTGCTCGCGTTGCATTTGACCTTCGTCGTATTCAGCAACGGCTTGCTTCCACAAAGATTGCGCCTTTTTCCATGATTCAGGATCAGGACGATCCTTGTCGCCTTTTTTGG
>Ga0181555_1000122_pt1 | contig 74570 bp, 48 predicted proteins | sample 011ome_15_FD_145601 | JGI IMG/M metagenome (GOLD analysis project Ga0181555, IMG submission 145601) | Coastal salt marsh microbial communities from the Groves Creek Marsh, Skidaway Island, Georgia - 011504AT metaG (spades assembly) | ecosystem: Environmental > Aquatic > Marine > Intertidal zone...
AGGATTTCACGGAATGTTTATTGGATTTTCTTTCAGTGAAAATTTAGGGGAGTTCCGGATTAGGGGTTCGTTGCGACTCTTCTTTTGCCTTCAATCACACTTCCACATGTGCAGTTCAAACATTTCGTGTGGAACAACCATGTCGTGTGGATCAGTTGTGTTGACTTCATCGATGTTATCACTCACCGCGGGCATTTTAAAGTCGTCCAAGTCGAGGTTGCGATGCGACCCCTATAGGTTTCTTGTTGGGTTGTATTTAAGAAATATATCAAATGCAAATTTAGGGGATTATTTTTCCAAGGAGGTCAACAAGAGGGGGTCAAAACCGATTTTTAGTTCTCTCCAAAACACCCCTACTAATAAAAATAAATAAACACCCTCGACTGATAATGTTCGTCGATGAAACTTTCAAGCGTCTGTTTTCGCACGCGGGTGTGATTGGCTGCGCAATAATCGATCGCGAAGCTGGTCGCATCGTCCATGCGCGTGGTTCAAAATGTATCAACAAAAGTGATTTTATTGCAAGCGTGGCGTCTTTGTTGACCAACACCGCCTCTTTTTCTCTCAAAAACGACGAAGTTGACTACGACGAAGATGGTCGAGGAATCAATATGTCACCAAGGTGCATACGCCTCCGATTCGAGCGAAACGAATTAGTCATTGCACCGGGAGAGGAATATGCCTTAGTTGTAATCCAAGAGTGTAAGAGATGATGATGGACGTTTTTAAAGTCAATATATAAAATTATAGGTGTTCTGCGCGCGCAGCGTATTTTTTGTTCTACAATTTTGTTTTACAAAAGTTCACCCTCATCTTCGAGTTCGCTGGAATCAGAGTATTCCAACTCTTCAGCTTCACCTTCATCAAAATCCTCATCCGATTCGTCCGATTCTGAATACTGCAACTCTTCCAAAACGACGACGTGTTCTTGAAGATTTGGATTTTGCTCTTGCATCTTTTGCCGACTACTCCGTCCTTTCGATTCCGGCTTCCTTCTCTTCTTGTTCGGCCGATGGACCACCGCTCTCGGATTTACTTCGGAGGCTGATATTCTTTTCGCTGGTTCATCTCCTCTTCTCAATATGCTCCATTTCATGCGTTCGTACTGATCACTCAGCAAGCCTGGAATATACAACAGTAAATCTTTGCTGTCGTACTCCGTCTTTTTCGTAAACTTTGTTTCTAACTTTAGCGCAATATCTCTCCAGAGGAGATATCGGTCCAAATACTCCGCGTCCAAGCCTTTTACAGACTCGAGAACATCCGAAATCAACAAAATATCTTCACGAGATAGAAACGTATCCTGTCGTTGCCTGATGTTTCTGATTATTCTGTTTGTATGCCACAGCGTATCTTTCATATCCTCTCCGTCCGACTCGCCTAAAAGTTGTATGAGTCGGTCGTTGATTGCTCTGACTGTTTTCCCCGGTAAAAAACGCCGTTGCACGTCAATAAAACGCTCCACCATGAAGTCACGTTGTTTTGCGGTTCTGATATCTTGGCAAGTATCATCCGAGCAGCATCCAAATGTTAGTAAGCCATGCGCGAGCAAAACATCCTCCGTGTGGAGCCATTTAGTCCTGGACGGCACATATTCGCGCATACTCCCTTGTTTTGTTTCTTTCTTCTCACTTTGATCACAGCGACCGATGAGTTTCGGCACTAAAAACGAAAGCAGTGAGTTCTCTCCGGGTAAATAACTTCGTTGCATGCGCGTCTTCAACGCAAATTCCCTCGTTAATCGTATCAGTTGCTTGTTTGCTGGTTTCCAAGCAATGTCAGTGACGTGCTCGCTACGTTTCGCTCCCGGGTAATCCATACAAGTAGTTCTGTCATCCACTCTGAACATACAATCTATTCTCGAGAAGTGCAGATTTGGTCGCCTATGTCTCGACTTTGCCGTAATGATTCTATCTCTAGGAGACATCCAAAGTTTACCTTCTTCTTTCGTAAATCTGAGAAGATCAGGACGGACTGAACGCGCGAACTCTTCCACGTCACCCATAAATTGAGCCGCGTTGCGAATCATATCGTTATCGAACACATTTACTACAAGTGCAGCCGATTCTCTTCTTGCTTTGAACTTCAAACTCAACACGTCAAGCATGTCTTTATTCCATTTCACGAACTCTGAATTGAGCGAGAGATCCGCGGGACCTTCGAACTCGGTTGAAAATCCCTTGATTTCTCCGCAAGCATGTAGCGCAAATGTCTGTACCAGAAGTTGCGAATGGATAGCTATTTGATCGCGCAAAAGGTGTACTTGGCTCTTAGTCATGTGCGACTTTCTTTTCAGCTCGATCAGCTTTTGTGCATTCCTAGTCGCGACTCTCTGCGATTGTCTCGTCGCGAGTATCATGTGTTGTGGTATCACCTTTCCAACTCCCTTTCCCGCCTCGCCTTCTACACTGAGATTCTCTTTGCCGGCGTCTCTGCAGTCTCGTTCCAAACGGCGTCTTTCCGCTCGCAACTTCAATTGAAATTCCCGCGCGCGCACATCTTCGTCTTCAAAATCTTCGTCGTCGTCGTCATCGTCGTCGTCAACATCATCATTGTCGTTATCGCCTTTTGTATTAAACGACACCGCTGCTATACTTTCCTCATTCCTATCCGGGCCGTCATTTCCACCGTCACTTGCTCCTGTATTATCCAACAGACCAACGTCATCGTTCGTGTCTATGACACGAACTGCGCTCAAGAAATCCTCGTATATATCTTTTTCACTCGTGAACATCATCTCTTCCTCGTCTGGTAACGTGTTCAGCCGTTGTTCTAGTTCATCAAGCGAAACGTCGTCCATATTGAACCGCGCACGGGTTCTTCTGGCGATTGGTCCGGCGCTCGGCCGCGAAGCGCTTCTGTTCAAAGCGTCGTTATCATAACCGCCAACGTCGTCGTCTTCACTATCCGAAAAGTAATGTAGACTACCATTACCCGACACGTGATTTACTCCATTGGGCGCGTTGATATCATTTAGAGCTATTTGTCGCTCGTAAAAGTCGAGAGACCCCGGAAGCGCCTTCATCGGCGACGCAATCGCCGGGATCCATCCCGTCGTATCTCTGATGATATCTTTTGATACTTCTTTTCCTACTGGCAATTTCGCAAATTTGGCTACTCCTCTTGTCGCTTCGTACATTTGTGCGGGCTTATTGTCCGGGATAAGATCAAATTGAACGCGTCGTACCCCTGCTCTCGTGCTCTTCTCTTGCTTTTGTACGGTTGAGAACTTTTCCGCCTCGAGTTCTTCGTATCGTTTTGCTCTCTTTTCGTCGCTATCGCTATCGCTACCTGCATCCTCTGACTCTTCCTCCGATTCTGAATACTCCAACTCTTCGCACTCTCCTCTGACTTTATTCGTCGGTGATGAGCTGAGCTTCCCAGATACAGAACGTTCTACCTTCATCCTTCTTCTTCTCTTCCTTTCTTTTTCTTCTTCTTTGTCTGAGCTGTCTTCTTCTTCTTCATCGCCGGAAGAGAAGTCGTCGTCGTCGTCGTCGTCGTCGTTGTCGTCTTCTGAATCGTCTGAACCAGAACCACCGGAATCCCACTCTAAATTCCCAATTACGTAATCTTCGTCGTCCGAATCGTCGCCGCCGTTCGTCGTGTTTGATGATTGCGGCAGTGCTTTCTTCATCGTCGTCGAAAATTTCTGCTTCTGCGGAAATGTTCCCGTCGCCGTCGTCGTCGTCTTAGCACCTTCCTTTGACTTCTCCGCAGCCGCGAGCAGCGCGGCATCTGAGAGCATTCTTAATTCGCTCATGTCTTCCGATTTATGCTCTTCGCGTCCTGTCTTTTGACATGTCACAAAAGGAACGACAACCAACACTTACGAATGAAAGCACTTTTCACAACTTCCACAACTTCTTTTTGAATTTTTCTCTTCTTTTTTGTTTGTGAAAATGAAGAGTTTCGGCTGCTCTGCTGTTTCTGTCTTTTGTTGTGGGTTCAGTTAGAAATTTCCTCATTTCACAAAAATAACACTTCTCTAAAACTCCTTTCGGGATGATATACTGCGAAAAGATGGAGTGTTGCGGAATCCGCAATCAGTTGAATGGTACAACGTGTGGCCCATCCACGCGTAGCTCGTCGTCGTCGATAAAAAGTTCGGCGCTTCAAAGCAAACGAATCAGTTGGGAAAAATCATCGAAAAAAGGAGCCGTATCCTGTTATCCATCATCATCAACAACAACAACAACGACAACAACAGGAACAAGGAGTAATCAGAGTTGCAACAGCTGGAACGCATCTTTGCCCTCCTCTTCGCGCGCATTCGCGATGGGATCAGTCTCACTTTCGTCATCTTCATCATCATCTTCGTCATCTACCGCTCGCGCGTTTACTTATTTTTCAGAAGCAGAACTCAGCGGGGGCAAGGTGAGGGAGAAGAAATCTGGCTTCGAGCCTGTCGCGGATAGCGGTAACGGCGGAGGTGACAACAACAACGGTAATGATAACAATAACAATGGTGGTAATGGTGGTAGTAGCGGCGGTAATAATGGAAATAGTGATGACAGCGAAGAGAACGAGAATGAAGCCGATAATAATAGCAGCGCTCTTTCAATATCGGCTTCTTCTTCAACAGACGGCTCGATTCCAACATCAAAAGTCGAACAGCTGTGTAAAGAACACAAAGCGCCTTTACCTGAAGATATGCTCACTATGATTCGAACGTCCAATGGCGTTTCTGCTGCTGTTCTGATGCGTTGGTTCGACCTCGCGAACTCGAAATCTTTCTTCATGAAGCACGTGGTTTCGAAATTTGCGTTTTTTCGTAACCGAGCGTTGATGGATGCGAGTTTCAGTCGTCGGCTCTTTACAGATATCTCGATTGATGTTGCCTTATTATCATTCATAGAGTTTATGAGAGTGCGCGCGAGATCACCGTCGTTGTCGTCGTCTTCATCGTCATCCTCCAAGAATAGCAAAAAGAATAGCATCAACAACAATAAAAAGATGTATAAGAAGTCGGGAGGAGCAGGACCCGCCCCGCCTTCTTTTTGGGACGAGTGGGAATTTTTCGCGTGTGATATTCTCGCGGCTATCGGCATGAACGCGGCTATTGTGAGCTTAGTTTCACCGGCTATCCGCACAAGAGGATCGATCGGTCTGAACGCGTTCACGGCAACGCGAAAACGAGGTAGATCCGTAGCGTTTCTCACGATCTCGGCACAAGTTGGCGCGTGTTGCTATGCCATGGGATTTGTCATGCAAACGTTGGCGGAAGTTTTATACGACGCTCGAACGTCTTCGTCTTCGTCTTCTTCAATTGGAGAGGGGAAGATGGCGACGGCTCAACGAGTCGGGAAGCACTTTGGTTCGTTTGCAGCGACGAGCTCTTCTCCGCGACAGCACGCCGTGCTCGCAGTTGAACGATACGTAGAGAAAAAGGTAGCCGGGGCCGCGATGGTAACAACATCTGTGGTCTTGCGCGCATCCAACTCCGTATTCGGTAGTCGAGAATTTCAAAAGCAGCAGCGACAACATATTGTTGCGTAAAAGTAGATAAATTGTTCATTAGTCTTGCGTGTATAGTTCTAAAAAGTAGTAGTACAACTAGTATATTTATACACTTTATCCTCTCAAACGAACGCTTTGCGCTCTTCTAAATCTAAGGTGCCCTCGCGGTCAACATGCTTCAAAAGTCTCGGTGGCGTCCTCGCTGGTTTCGGTAATCCTCTCGGAAATTTGTGCGGTTTCAATAGCGCGCGTAATCCTAATCGATTGTAGTGAACTTTGGTAACTCGACCTCCGTTCTTTTCGATGAGCGCCTTTGCTGTTTCTGAACACCGAGACACTTCTATATCCAATTTAAGCGTAAATGGTACATTTTTTTTCTTCATCCTCTCATTATCCTCTTCTTCATCGTCGAATTCATCTTCTTCCACGTCTTCAATGTCGTCCATTTTACAGTTTCCAGCCAACAGCTTCACTCCGAATCTCGTTCTTCGATCGAGCAATCCGGCGGCTAATAAGTGTTTCATCGTCACGACGTTCCCGATCGTTTCAGAGCTGAAAGCGACGTTCTTTTCGTTTTCAAACGTTCGCTGGATCTCAGATAAATTTAGAACATTAAATCGCATCTGGTTTTTGTTCGTAAACCCGCGTTTGGGTAACGTCAATCTTAATGGCGTTTGTCCGCCTTCAAAACCTAGTCTCGGTCCTCCACCTGAACGCGACTTTTGTCCGTTGTGTCCTCGACCAGCGGTCTTCCCTTTTCCCGATCCAATACCTCTACCTTTTCGTTTCTGATACTTTCTCGATCCAGGAACGTCTCGCAAGTTGTTCAAACCTAAAACACCTTCGGCGGCGATGCTCGAACCGGGCTCGACGACGATGCCTCTCTCGGAAAGTTTTGTTTTTCGTTGTTGTTGTTGTTCTTTTTCGATCGAAGAAGAAGAAAAAGAATTTTTAAAACCACCCGATAAACATCGAGCGGCGGAAGGAACGATTCGATGGTACGAAGTAGACGTCGTCGTCGCTCCTTCTATCTCGCTCGTCGCTAGACACATTCTTCGCAAGGAAGAAGAGAGCGCTCGACGCATTTTTACTTGCAAAGTACGTAAAGTGTGGTGATTATTTTGATTTTTGTTTTCTTCAGTCAGAGTTTCTGATACCAAAAAATGTGATCAATCAAACAACAACCAGTTTGGAGCAAAAAGAAAAAAAAATTCAATCGACGAAAATTCACCCTCAGCCGTCATTTTCGTACGCGCCGCAGAAAGAGAGAACGCGCTCTATCTTAAAATAATCTAAATTAGAAGAAAATGCCGCAAAACGAGCACATCGAGCTTTTCCAGAAGCGATACGGTAAACGCCTCGATCATGAGGAGAAAGCGAGAAAGAAAGAAGCCAGAGAGCCGCACAAGCGAAGCGCCATGGCGAAGAAACTTATCGGCTTGAAGGCAAAATTATACAGCAAAGAACGCTTCAAGGAGAAGATCACGATGAAGAAAACAATCAACCAACACGGAGAGAAAGGGAGAAAGAGAAAAGTGGAAGACGAAGTCGCGCCAGGAGCTATTCCCGCGTACTTGATGGACAGAGAAACAACTTCGAGAGCTAAAGTACTCTCCAACACGATTAAACAAAAACGGAAAGAGAAGGCGGGGAAGTGGGAAGTTCCTTTACCGAAAGTTCGACCAATTGCGGAGGACGAAATGTTCCGAGTCATGCGTTCTGGTAAAAGACAGAAGAAGACTTGGAAAAGAATGATTACGAAAGCGACGTTTGTTGGACCAGGTTTCACGCGTAAACCACCAAAATACGAGCGCTTTATTCGCCCGTCTGGCTTGCGATTCACGAAAGCGCACGTCACACATCCAGAGTTGAAAGCGACGTTTCAGTTGCAAATTCTAGGCGTGAAGAAGAATCCAAACGGGCCAATGTACTCATCCTTAGGCGTGATGACAAAAGGTACAGTCATTGAGGTTTCAGTAGAGGAGTTGGGATTAGTTACGCCGGGAGGTAAAGTAGTGTGGGGGAAGTACGCGCAAGTTACGAATAATCCAGAAAACGATGGCTGCGTGAACGCGGTGCTCCTCGTTTAAAGAGATTCATTCCACATCGGACGAAATAATGTAATTGTAATTGCCACTCAAACACCATCGCTTTGCCGGTGGTGTAATTTGTACAAACGCACACATACTGTGTACGGAAAGAGATGGACCTTTTTCTTCTATTTTTTATATTCCCTTTTGCCTTGTCACGTTCGTGCTTGCATTGATTGAGTGCTTTTTTTGTGCTTTTTCAGCCATGAATTTTCCTTCCAGGCTAAAACAACACGTCATTTTTATTCGCGACGGCACCTTCCTTTGTTTTCATAGAATAAAAAGGGAGTTGAGAAGGACAACTAACGCGGTCTGTTTTAAAGAGTGGACGCAGTAGATAATCCTTCCCATCACTTCTTTCGATCTCAATTCTTCCTTCGCAGCTTTGCGTCGAACGTGGTGGTGATATAGAGGAACAAGATGGGAAAAGGAAAGGTGACGGCTCCCTCACCCACGGGAAAAGATGGAGAGGAAAAAGAAGACGATCTTACTCCTATTCAACCGGTTCCGTTTATGCAATTGTTCCGGTTTTATACCACTCCGGATATCATCATGCTCTTGGTCGGTTGTGTGTTCGCAGCCATTGGTGGATTGTGTTTCCCCGGCATCAATATTGCGTTTAGAAATATGATGGATAGCACGGCTGCGTCTGCGACGTCTTCAGATCAGACAAAAAATGCCGTCATGTGGATGGAAATCGTCGCGTTAACGCTCGGAACTTCTCTATTCTTAGCGTACGGTTTTGTATCATGGGCTGCGAGTCGAAACTCGAGACACGTGCGACAGAAATACGTTGAGTCGTTACTCACGCAGGATGTCGCGTTCTTCGACGAAGCGAAAGCGGGCGAATTAGCTTCGTATACTGCGGAGAAAGTGAACGAGTTACAACAAGGTTTATCGAAGAAGTTTGCCGAGCTCGTGCAAGCGTTCTTTCAAATGGCGGGTGGCTTCGGCGTCGGATTTTACTTTTCGTGGGAACTTTCTTTGGTTATTTTAGCGACGACACCTTTATTGGGCTTTGCGACGATGATGCTCGTGAAAACCGTCTCTGGATTTGAAAAAGGCGTAGAAGCGTACAAAGCCGCCGATGCGGTGGCCACGGAGTCCTTAAATGCGATTCGCGTAACGAACGCGTTGAACGTACAACCAGTCATGGCGAAACGGTACGACAGCCACTTGGGCGCCGCCGAGAAAGAAGCGGCGACGCGCACGTGGAAGGCAGCGTTTTCCGGCGGCTCCTTGTTTGGGACGATGTTTTTGATGTACTCTCTCGGTTTATGGTACGGGAACAAGCTTGTGGCAGATTCCATGGACGACGCGTTGAAGAAATACCCACCACCAGATGGCTTAACAGACGCTTCGAGTATCAGCTGGTCGATGCACAACGAATTCGCCGCACCGTATTGTGGATTTTATAAAAGCAGCTCCATAATTTCCGGGTCCGACTCGTACTCGCAGTGCATGTGTAAACTCGAATACCCGGCGGGATACGAATCTCCCAATTGCGGATGCGGCTACCGCGAGGTAAGTTCGGTCGGCTCGTTACTCGGTGCTTCGAGCGACGTGTGCATGTCCGGCGGAACCGTCGTCATGGTATTCTTTTCTGTTCTTTTCGGAGGATTCGCGCTCGGGCAAGCCGGTCCGGCTTTTGAAGCTTTGGCGAAAGCACGCATTGCCGCCGCCAAAATTTACAAAATCATCGATCGCGTGCCAGAAAACGGTATCGATACGAGAAATCCAACTGGGAAGGAACTTTCGTTTCCTATCAAAGGTGACATTGAGTTTAGGAACGTGCACTTCGCCTACGGCGCTTTGAATCGAAAAGTCTTCGCCGGCATAAATTTGAAAATCGACGGTGGAACTATGTGCGCGCTAGTTGGCCAAAGTGGATGCGGTAAATCAACCATCGCGAGATTGTTGGAGCGGTTCTATGATCCGCAACAAGGAGGGTGCATCACCTTAGATGGCGTTGACATCCGGACGCTCAAGATCAACGCCCTGCGTGACGCGATAGGTATCGTATCTCAAGAACCGCTACTCTTTGAAGCTTCAATTGCCGAAAATATCGCAGCGGGAGCGATTTCATCGGTCAAGTCTTCCATCACTGACGCAGACATTGAACGCGCGGCGCGCGTTGCGCGAGCGCACGAATTCATTCAAAGCTTTCCTGATGGCTACCATACCATCGTAGGTGGAAAGAATGCAAAGCTTTCGGGCGGTCAAAAGCAGCGAATCGCAATCGCGCGCGCGGCGCTTCGGAACCCGCCCGTGTTGATATTGGACGAAGCGACATCGGCATTAGATACCGAGAACGAACGTCTCGTTCAAGCGGCCTTGGATGCTTTGGTTTCGGATGGTTCGAGAACGACTATCGTCATCGCGCATCGCTTGACGACGGTGCGAAACGCAGACAAAATTGTCGTCCTCGGTAAGCCCGGGAACGATCCATCCGCCGGTAGTGAAGTCATGGAGCAAGGTACGCACGATGAGCTCATGAAGTTGGGTAAAGACGGAAGGTATCGCGCGTTGGTTGGTTTATCGAAAGATGACAACGCACCGTCAGTATCATCGAAATCCATGAAAAAATCGAGTTCGAAAGCATCGTTTGCCTCGCTAGCTTCTGCGGAAAACTCGCAAATTGATGGCAAAGGCTTTTCGGGTGGTAAATCTGATAGCTACGCCAATTTGAGCGAAATTTCGAAGGGAGACGAGGACAAAAAGAAGAAGAAGAAGAAGAAGGGCGCGAAATCGGATAAATACGAAGTGAAAACGAGTAGAATTTGGAGCTACTCGAAGCCGGAGTTTCCACTCGTTATCTTCGGGTGCTTTGTCGCCGTTGTAAACGGATGCATCATGCCCGCGGTTGCGTTTGTTTTCGCCGAGATCATGGCGCTGTTCTTCAATTTCGATACCGATTATATGCGCGATCGTTCAGAAACGTTAGCAATCGCCATGTTTGGCGTAGCCATCGCTGCATTTATTGCTTCTGGTGTCCAAGGTGGTATATTTGGCATCGTTGGCGAACGGTTGACGAGACGTTTGCGCTCGCACGCATTTCGCGCGATGATGCGTCAAGATATCCCATTTTTTGACAACACGGATAACTCTGTTGGCGCGCTCACGCAAGTGTTATCCGTGGAAACCTCCAAAGTACGCAACATGACTGGGCAATCGCTCGGTGGATTCATCCAAACGGTTGGCGCGTTAGGCTTTGGCCTCGGCTTGTCGCTGTCGTCTTCCTGGAAGTTTGGCCTGTGCTTGCTCGCCGCGGTTCCCATATTATCTGTTGGGGAAATGCTCAATATGAAAAATCTCGGCGACGGCGGCGCATCGGCAATTACTGATGCGACGAAGAAGTCATCGTCCGTCGTGAGCGAGGCTGTGCAGATGATTAGAGACGTCCAAGCGTTTGGCTTGGAAAAACGCATCGCCGGTTTGTACGACACCTTATTAATTGAGCCGAGCCGAGCCGAGCGAAACGAATCCATGCGCGCAGGTGCAACATTTGGCATAAGTCAGGCAGTCACTATGGGTTTTTATGGTTACGCGTTTTGGCTCGGCGGCTACTTCATCAACAAAGGCGAATTGACCTTTATCGATTTCATGAAGTCCCTCTGGGCCCTCGGTTTCTGCGCCGCCGGCGCTGGACAGGCGGCGATGTTTATGGGAGACAAAACCGCAGGAAACGCAGCGGCGAGTCGAATTTTTGAACTCATCGATCGTGAACCGCCAATTGATACGAACCCTTTCGTTGAAAGTGGTGATGCGCGCGTCATTCCAATGACGCGTGCGCAGGCGAAAGAGTCGAATTGCGGTACAATTGTCGATAACTTCTCAGGATCCATCGAATTTCAAGAGGTGAAGTTTTCGTACCCGACACGAGATGCGCCAGTATTAAACGGTTTGAACCTGAACGTGAAAGCCGGTGAAACCATCGCGCTCATTGGTACGAGTGGCTCTGGCAAATCTACCGCGGTGCAGCTTTTAGAACGTTTTTACGATGCAGTCGCGCCAAAATCCTTGGCTGCGAAGAGTAACGATAGCGAGGGTGATTTGACCTCTTTAGTTGTTCCCGGGGCTGATTGCGGCAAGATTTTCTTTGATGGCGTCGATATCAAAGAGCTCGACGTTATGTGGCTTCGCGCTCAAATTGGCCTCGTCGAGCAAGAACCCGTCTTATTCTCGGGATCTGTACACGATAACATCGCCTCTGGCTCGCCGACCAGCGAAGCTTCTCGCGAAAAAGTTATCGAAGCTGCTAAAATTGCAAACGCGCACGAATTCATCATGAACATGCCGCAAGGGTACGATTCAGATGTCGGCGTCGGTGGCTCATTAGTTTCCGGAGGTCAAAAGCAAAGGATTGCGATTGCTCGAGCGATCGTACATGAGCCAAAAATTTTATTGTTGGACGAAGCGACGTCGGCTCTCGATAATGAATCAGAGAAACTAGTCCAATCCGCGCTCGATGCCGTCATTGCAAACGGTAAACAACGGAGTACGATTGTAATCGCGCATCGATTGAGCACGATTCGAAATGCAACGCGCATCTACTTGCTTGACAACGAGAATGGCGTTGGGAGCGTCGTTGCTGAAAGCGGATCGCACGACGAACTCATGCGCAAAGGCGGCAAATATGAACTCTTGCGAAACGCATACGACGACAAATAATTAAAGAAGATTAAATACACAAATGAACATACTTACACATACATACATAACAACAGCTCTTCGAATAGGTTCTTTTCTACCTCGTTTTTTTTCCACTCACACTACAACAAAACCACGCGCACTCCTCTCTTGTTCATTAAAGATGGTATCGTCCTCTTCACTTGCATTGAACAGCATCGTTCCACACTCAACGCGCGCGCACTCTTTGACTCTGCCCAAGCGCTTTCTTTCCCTCTGCGCGCCAAAAGCAGCAAGAACGCGCACTCATAAAGGTGTTTCTGTTGTCGTCGTATCTTCAACTTCTTCTCCTTCTTCCGAGGTTTCCACCGAGGAAGAGGAAGAGAAATGTATCTTATGGGAAGCTGCGAAGACGTCCGCGGCGATGTTGTTCGTAAAAGATGGAGAAGGGAAATATACCGCGTGTAACGACGCGTTGTTGAACAGAATCGGTTTCAAGAAGGAGGACATCATCGGGAAAAACGACGAGGATATCTGCAAAAAGATACAAAATATTGCCGATACCGACGAGGAGCACAAGCGCTTCCACGCGAAACACTCGTATCGTGGTGAGGCAATCACCGATTTACCTAAAAGATGGGGCACCAACGACTATCTCGTGAGAAGCGGTCGCATTGGCGAAGGCAAGATTTTTAAAGAGCGCTACGCGTCGTTGGTTGACGATAAGTTCCACGAAGTTTTGGTATACAAAACCAAGATGTCCGAAAACGGAACGATAAGTGGAATCGCTATTCCGTACATGGGCTGAAAAAAGAGTCAGGAAATGAACTTTCTTGTCAACATACAAAGTCACGTATTCTACTTTCTAAACTGCGCACATACACTCTATCATCATTTTCACGAATCTCTTCGCGCCTGCAGCTCCTCCTCCGCCTCGACCACTACATATGCACAGTGGACAGCCTCTTTCGCACTGACAATTCTTCACCACGCACGCGGCTTTCTCGAGCAAAACTTCCGCTCGCTCGAATAATTTATCCGACAAACCAACACCGTTGGGACAACAATCGTATATGAAAATGACGCATGTCGAATTCGGTGGATCGTTGGAAAATCTGAAACTGCCCGATACATCCTTTCTAGAACAAAACGCGATGGAGCTCGCCAATTCCACACAGACGTTGCGCACACCCAAGATAGCCGCAAAGACGTTTTCGGGCGGGATTTTATTCAGAACATCTTCCGGCAACGAAAACCAAAGTGATTTTGTTTGATAATTTGAGCACACGAGCGGCGTTTGAAACTCAACTTGGCTCACACTCTTGCCACTGTCTGCACCGGTGACGCGATAACGATGATAGCCTTGAACAAACTCCTCCACACGGACGTTCCCGAGCGATACGCGAGTATTAAAAACTTCCCGGTTGTATCGAACGGCGCAGTTCTCTGCAACACTCGTATCTAATATAGTAATATTTTCTGTCTTTTTTGGTACCGTCGCGAGTCCGTTTCGTGCGTACTCCTCGCAAAACGCGATGCGTTTCATGGTATCAATCTTTTTCACTTCATACGTACCGTCTCGCGTCTGGTGGATACCGCCGACATACAGGCGCATCAAAGCTCGATCGGAATCTACGCACTCCACCAGCAACTTTCGTTTCTCGAGCATACCTTTCGTTTCGGGGTTTTGAAGCAGTTGCTCGTAATTAATGCCGCTACTGCCCTCCTTTGGTTTCAAGACGAGCCACCACCCGTCGCCGAACGGATTACCGCGCAACATTACCGCCGAGTGCGGGTTCACCCCGTATTTTTTCTGTTCCATTAAAGTATTCGTCGTAGCGTTGAACACGAGTGGTTTTATATTGGTCGGGGTTGAGAGTAACTTTTTCAACGCGGCGTGGAACGGCGTGTACTTTTTCACCGCTTTCCTTTCATTCGGCTCTGTACTGTCTTCATTCATGGCGTGTATCTCTTCAACGTTGAGTTTCGCGTACTTTTCGTTTTTCTTCTCTACTTCCTCCGTGCTCAAGTCGAACATTTTCGTATCGAACGTAGATGATAAATCTAAAACGAGCTCTTTTGCAGCGCACGGTAAGTGCAAAGTCAACAGTGCCTCGTTCTGCGGATCTATAAACGCTTCTTCTGGAGGACGTTTGAACAATTCTTCGTACCTATCGCAATAATACGCGTCGATTGGATTTTCCCGAGCGATGACTAAAGCGAGCGAAGTGCCACGACGCCTACCTGCACGACCAGCTTGCTGCAACAATGAGCTCGCTGTTTCTGGAACGCCTACGTGCACGGTAGCATCTAAGGATCCGACGTCAATTCCCATCTCCAAGGCGGAAGTGCATACGAGCGCGCATATTTGATTGGATTGTAGGCGTTTTTCTAACTCTCTACGTTCAGCGCGCGAATAACCACCACGATAGGATTCAATCTTGTTCGATAAGTAAGAGCAATTATCCTTGTTCAAAATCGTTCGGACTTCGCGCTTTACGGATTCGCACTGGTTTCGAGATTCGACAAAACATAAACATCGAATGCCATTTTTAGCCAAATCTGCGATTAAAACCGCCGCCTCGTGATTCGGACTCTTCCGAGTTTTCATCTCCGCCATCTCTCTATCATCCGCACTTACTTCAACACCTCCTTTACTCGTCGATTTCAACTCTGCCGGTTGCCAAAGCATGAACCTTTTCTCTCCGCTCGGTGCTCCACTTTCAGCGACGCTTGATGTATCCCTCGTCGTCAACGCCTTGACGTGCTCGGACGGGTTCCGGATGGTAGCGGACGTACATATAAACTCGGGAGTTGGATTACCGTAGCTATTGCACACGCGCATCAATCTTCTAAATAACAGCGCGACGTTCGATCCCATAACTCCGTGAAAAATATGCGCTTCGTCTAAAACTATGAGCGATAGGTTGCCAAAAAATTTCTTCCCCCACAAGTGATGCTGCGGCAGCATCCAATGAAGAGAGTCAGGATTCGTAATTATAATTCTATTCGTGTTCTCCGCGCGTATTTGGGCTTTTTCCTGCGCGTCTGAATCGCCGTCGCACACTTTAATTTGGCAATTCGCTAATCGCGCAATCTTTTCCAAGTCCACCCCGTGGTTAGTCAACCCATTTTGTCTCGCTCCTCCTCCAACTGCGCGTTTCGCCGCGTCGATAAACCTTTGGAAACTCTCCGCCTGGTTATTCGCTAACGCTTTTAACGGGTACATCAACAACGCCCGTGCGTTTGGTTCCTCCATTATCATCTCTAGAATAGGGATGATGTAGCACAAACTCTTTCCCGATGCCGTTGGTGTCGAAATCACTACGCTTTCTCCCTGGCGCGCTCTTCGTATTGCTTCTGCTTGATGAGAGTAGATACGAACAATACCAACTTGCCTACAAATCAGCTTCATCTCGTCGCTCACGATATTTCTATCGACGTTTTCAAGAGGTACACTGTTCGATATCTTTGCAGGAACGGATTCCACGTGCAAGCATTCCTTAAATCCTCGCTTGGTGTTGATGAAACGATCCACTTTATCGTCGTCGTTTAATAAAACATTCGTATTCTGACGAGGAGGATTTCGAGGAGGAGAAGGATTCCCCTTCTCGTCGTTTTGTTGCATCCCACCGTTCGACGATGAGAGCGAAGAATGTTGTCGCGACAAGCGCCGTCGCTTCCCGATCGGTATATCTTCGAGAGGGACACCAAGCCACTTCGCGTCGTCGTCGTTTACGTCGTCGTTGTCGTCCTTTTTATTCCCCTCGTCGATTTCATTCGTAATGTTCTCCATCATACCGTGGTGCTGTTTATTCCACCATGTCTCTCCGCGAAATTTTTGAAGAAAAGAGAAGAAATTTTGAAGAAGAAGTGAGCACCACATGGGTCACTTTTTATAAACGTATTAACTATTTTAAACTACTACTCGTACATATTATTTAAAGCTGCTCCTATTAGACTATGATGAGTATTCATCATCGCGTTCATCACTACTTCTTCCTCTTCGTCGTCTGAATCGTCGTCTTTTTTTTCGTATTCTTCTTGTCTACTTTACTTATTCGAGCGTCGCGAATCGCTAATTTCGCCTTCATCGTTCTCTCTTGCTGCTCTCTCGCCATGGCTTCGATGGCTTTGTTGAAGCCGCCGAAACTTCGACGACCGAATACCCACTGCGTGTTCGATGTTTTCTTCTTCTCTCGCACAGAGGCGAGCTGCTCTTGCAAAGCTTTTTGCTTACGAGCGCGTTCGTACTCCTCTGGATTCTCGTACGTCCAGTGCTCGTCGTCGTTCTTGTTGTTACTTAAAGTTGTTGCTTTCGTCGTTGTTGTTGTTGTCGTTGTTCTCGCCGTGGTTAATGATGTCGTTGTTGTTGTTGCTTTCTCGTCGTCGCTCGTTTTCTTCTCCTGCGCTCGCTGCATGAATTTTAAACCCTTCAGTTTAGAGCTAAACTTGCTGTTCCCAATTGTTTTCACTTCTTCTTTTGATGTTGCCGCCATGGTGTCGATGATAAGTGCTTTGATAAGAGTTGCGCGTTAACCAACAAAACCGCGTAAACAAATATGTGGAGACAACAACACAAAGGAAGAGGGAGAGAGAAAAAGAAGGTGAGAATAACAAAAAAAAAATCTTCACTCAAAGGTTTTTATCATTATCGCCGCGCGGAAGAGCGCGGCGGATTAAGAAGAAGAGAGACAAATTGTTAGTTAAATCAGTAGTCAACTCATAATACTCTCTTCTTTTCGTCGTTGGTAGTCGCAGTAGTAGCGGGTAACAAAACCTTCCTTTCTTCCTTCCTTTGCAAAAATGGCGTCTTCTTCGTTTGGAAAGAAATTGAAGCGCATGTTCAAGAAGAGTAAATCATCAAAGAAGACGATAAAAGGACGAGAGGATGCCGCGGCGGATGAAATGTACTTCAGTTGTTCAGAATCGTTCGATGACGCAGGCGAAGAGGCGAAGGGAATCAATCGGCGTTTTTCCTTTGGCAACAACAAGAAAAAAGAGTTAGCGAACGTGCAACCGGATGAATCGAAAGGGCTGAAAGAATTGCATAACATTGTGGTAACGAGCGAGCAAAAAGAAATGTTGAAGAAGGTTATTGCGAAGGACCCGAAATTATTCGATTCAAACGGCCACATGGAAGAATCTCGAGTGCTCTCCGGTCGGTCGCTCGAAATATTCGAACGGATATCGAGTCGCAACGGCGGTCCAATAAAGGAAGAGGATTTTGATCCGCAGGTGTTCGTTCGCCACTCGCGTGTCGCCATCGAAAATAACCCGACGAAAACGATAGAGGAACAAATAGAATATATGAGAAACCAATTGGAGTGCATTCGAGATTGGCGAGGGCGTTTGGGAGCGGATTCAGCGTTGCGCGACTATGAGAAAATACCGAATCAAAAGGAGTACTTTGATCTTTGGCCGTTGCATATCCACGGAAACGATGCGTACGGACATTTAATTTTTGTCGAAAAGATTGCGGAAGTTGACGTCGACTACCTGAAAACTATAATGACCGTGGAAGAAGCGTTGCACGTTCGCATGGTGTGTCACGAAGCTATCGCGGAATTGAAGAAAAGACAAAGTGAAGTTCTCGATAAAGTGGTGTATAAACACATCTGGGTGATGGATTTAGCCGATATTAAATGGTCCTCGTTCACGCACGACGTTCGCGACGCTTTGCACAAGATATTGAAGATGTGCATCGAACAGTATTCGGACACACTATATAGAATTATCATGATCAATACGCCGGTGATTTTCAGAATGGTATACAAAGGCGCTTCTCTGGTGATTAAACCTGCAACAAGGAAGAAAGTTAGAATGCTTGGTCCAACGAAGCATCCGGCGACCTACGAAGCTTTTAGAAAGTTGGGCGTTACGAGAGAAAACGCGCCCCCGTGCGCGGGCGGGACGAATAAAGGTGTAGATATATTGGACTTAGTGCAGATGTACTCGAAAGAGTTCAAACGCAGAAAGAAACATTAAGGCGTTTTGTTTTGTATGTGATGTAATTTAAAGTAATTTGAAATAACTTTTATGGGCACGTGTACTCACTCACTTGCTCATTACTATTAAAACTACTATTTGTACAATCTATTCTCTTCTATGAATTTGGCGACGAAAGGATTCAATTCCTCGATGGTCGATGGTTTATTTCCGCTACTGATGGCCTCTCGAACAGCAGTGCTCGAAACGTCTCTCAGGCCTGATATATTATCAAGGAAAACAACGGACTTTGCTTCTTTTATCATCGTAGGCGTTGCCGTTGCCGTCGTAGGTGCGGTCGACGAGATTCTAGGAACGACGACGAGATTCGTCGTTTTCAGAATCTCGTCTCCGCGTATCCATTTACCACCAATTAAATCGTCGTACGCGTCTTTGCCCATCACGAACGTATACTCGATGTTCCTCTTTTCAAAGTCATCCTTTTCCTTCTCGTAGACGTTTCTCAAATAGTCCAACAACTCAAACGTCCCTACAATAGTCGCGTTTGCGTCTCCGGTTACTTTCCTCTTCCACTCAGTCGCTTCGAGTTCGATTCTTCTCACTTTGACCCTTTGCACAGACGTTTTTCCTTCTCCGGGGATCGAGAACTGTTTCTCGCACATTTCGCATCGCTGCTGAAAATTTGGCATTTTCGTTTTCAGCATCGCGTCATTTTTGGATTCAAACGCGTGTCTGTACACCGGCACGACCCACACTTCGTCGTACAATTTGTCGACGTCGTCGTCGTCGTCGTCACCATTCGTTTTAATCCTTTCCATCGCTAACAAAGCCTTGACAATTTCTCCGTGACCTCCTCTGTCCGTCACTGGGTTTGCGCTCAAGCCAAACAGCGCGATGTTTTTTCTTCTCTTCTTCATCACGAGGACAAAAAACCCCTAATAAATAATAAAGATTTCTTTTAAGTCCCGATCTCTCCTTCTCTTTTCCACCCCGCACTACTCGTTCGTTCTCATGCAATCAATATATACTCGGGTTCATAATATGCACTAGTTTGGTTCTTCTAATAACTACCAGTAGTCGTAGGTAGTATCCATATATATTATTATTATTATTAGGTGTGTTCTTTTGAAGTGTTTTTGACGTGTTTTTTTTTCTTTTTCAGAGTGCAACAATATCTTCACAACCACCATAAACAAAAGTCAAAAGAAGAAAACACCCCGGGGGTAACGACGAGAGAAGAAGAAGGAGAGAAAGAATGAACACGACGATTTTTTCAGCACCGTCGTCGGCGTCGTCGTCATCGAGTTCGTCTTTATTCGTAGCTTGGACTGACGCGGCAGCAGGAGGAGCTACTCTGAATACAAAGCATCTTCGTTCTCATCTTCGTCGTCATCTTCGACGACAGCGCAGCAGAGCAGAGGATTATCCATTCAGAAAACTTTCATCATCGACCACGAGAACTCGCGCTTCCTCTTCTTCCGACGATACTAATACTGATACTACAAGTTCATCATCATCATCATCTTGGACGGCGAGAGAGAAAACGCAGATGAATAAAAATATCGATTACTTGTACGAACTCGGGAAGAACGATACGGGAAACACAAACACAAACGTCGGAGCGAAAGAAGGAAAGATTGACGATATTTTCGCACGGAATCGAGGCGATGGTGAATTTAAACTCGGGGCGGATTCAGACATCGCCAACGGCGATTTGCGCTTTCGGTTCCAAGAAGTTCGACAGTTTAACAACTTAGTCGGAGACTACTTCGTTCCCGAACAGTTCATAGAAAAAGTAGCTTTACACGTGTGCAAAAATTTCATGTGCGCCGCGCAACCGAATAGTCCGAATGTCCCTTTGATTTTAGGCGTCTGGGGTGGTAAAGGATGCGGGAAAACGTTCAACTTAGAACTCGCGTGTAAAAAATTAGGAATGATGCCCATCGTAACGAGCGCGGGTGAACTCGAAGATGAAAGCGCGGGCGGGCCTGGTAGGCTCATACGACAAAGATATCGACGCGCGGGAGAAGTCGTTCGAGTGCACGGGAAAATGTCCTGCTTGATTGTGAACGACATCGATGCCGGATTGGGATGGTTCAAAGATACGCAACAAACGGTGAATAATCAAACTGTGTGTGGAACGCTCATGAACTTGTGCGACCATCCTGAGTTAGTTTCTTTAGGCGAAGAGCGCCGCGAAGACGGCTCGAATTTACAAACCGTGAGAATACCCATCATAGTCACCGGGAACGATTTGAGTCGTTTGTACGCACCGCTTTTGCGAGATGGAAGAATGGAAAAATGGTACTGGGACCCTCAATTCGATGATATTGTAAACATGGTAGACGCCCTTTTTAAAGACGATCCGTTGTGGACTATTGATGATACGAGAGCGTTGGTGGCAAAATTTCCGAACCAACCGCTGGATTTTTTCGGAGCTACGCGTTCCACGGTGTACGACGACGCCATTCGTAACTGGATGATTGGCAACTCGAAAAAGAAGAACGGCTACGACGATCAGTTTGGCCAAGTATTGATGAAAAATTTAGCTCTTGGGACATCTGGTGTGGATTTATTTGGCAACGTTGGTACGGATGAAGCGCCTTCTTCGGCTTGGAAGTACCACGCGCCTCTGGAGATTGTCCAGTCCGAGAAGACGCAAATCACCACGGAAAGCGTAATGGCAGCTGCAAAAGAGTTATCGAACCAACAAGATTTGGTCAACTCAGAAAAGCTATCAGTAGAGTATATGAAATGGCAAAAGAATCCCGAGGATTTAACCCCGGAAGAAAAAGAAGCTATGGAAGCTAAACGATCTTGGCAAAAAACGATGAAGAAACGAGAACATGAACGCGAGTTAAGACGCATGGAGATGCGTTCGAGCGCAGCGAGCGAGCAAGCCTTGAAAGCGCGCAAACTAATGCTCGAAGCTACAATTCGGCGAGCGAAAGAGAAGAAAGCAAAGCGAGAAGCTGAAATAGCAGCGAACCCATCGTTAAAGCTCGAAGAGGCTGCGAGAAAAATGAACTCAGAGGTAGCGAAAAAGCAAAACGCCATTCCGGGACCGCCGTCTCGTAAAGATAGTAAATATACCATCGTATCTGTTGAAAGCGCATTTGATGCCTTCAAGGCAAAAACGTGCAAAGTGGTAGATGTACGAGACATGCGATCGTTTAGACGCGAATCTGTCGTCGGATCCATCAACCTTCCTATTGTTAAAGTTGAAGGAAAACCGCTCGCGTATACGTACGAAGCGAACGCCGCAGATTTTATCGAGCAGTTTACGAAGATGTTTACGAATAAAGAAGAGATGATTGTATTGTTAGGCGGTGATACAATAGACGAAAGGACAAATCTTGAAATCGACAATCCTGAACTAAATGGTTTAGCGGCGTATTTGGCTGAAAACATCGGATACGAAAACATCGCGGTCGTTCCGGGCGGTTACGATGGATGGGTCCGCGAATACACTCCGGGTGGTAAGAAGAGACTGAAGGAGTGGTCGCTCGATTATGTCACCGGTGCAGCTGGAACAACATGCGTTGGTGCCGAGCTTCCCGTCGTTGGTTCTCTCGCAGACGAGCGTCGCGCAGCTGAACTTGAAAAACTCGAGAAGTTGAAGAAAAGTTTGGCGAGTGGCGACGCGTGGAAACGCGCGTTTGATCCCCGAAGCGGTAGGATGTACTTCTACCACAACAAGTCGAAACGGACACAAAATCAAAATCCAGAAATGTATAATGCTAAAACAGGACGTTGGAAGTTGCTAGACCCGCTGGGCGAAAATGAAAAGGAAGATGAGGAAGAGGAATGCGGCGAAGGCATAACTAATGAAGATGATAGGGGTTCAAATGCAAAAGTAGATATCAAAACGATTACCATCGACGAAGCCGTGGAACGTTTCTACTCGAAGAAAGCCGTCCTCATTGACTGCCGAAACGCATTTGATATTAAAACCGAGAGTATTGAAAAGATGTTGACATGTCCGTTGCGACTTGCGAAAGGAACAAAGTTGAGTCCGGAGTACGATCCTGTCGAAGAAAAAGATTACATAGAAAGTCTCTTGACATTGCTAGGCGGAGGAGGCGACGCCACCGAAGTAAAAGCACAAACAATCATTTTCGTTGGAGGTGATTCAGATGAAGAACAATCGCACATTGCCGCATCGCGAGCGCTTCTGAATGGATTCGAAAACGTAGAAATAGTGGACGGTTCCGTTTCAAAATGGCTAAAATTTTATAGTCCGTCCGGAAAGAAGAAAAAGGTCGTCGCAGGTGGCGCCTATAAAACCGACCTGTTAGCGACTGGCGCGTTCAATCCGTTTGCTGGAGAAAGTTGATCGCACTAAGATGTAATAAATATCAAAATATGTAAAACTAGTAACTAGAATGCAACGCGATACATAATCATTATTGCCGACGGCGGCGGAGCTTTTGGTGGCTTTGGATTCGCGCGTCGCGCACCACTTCTCCCCGGCGGCGTCGCAGATGAAACTCGTCCTCCTCGTCCTCCCGCGAACTTCCTTTGGGAGGGCTGATCTGACGGCGCCCGTTGTTGTTGTTGTTGTTGTTGTTGTTGCTCTCGTGGAGGCGGCGAAGATTGCGTTCGCTGCTGCGGCTGTCGCGTCTGTTGTTGCTGCTGATTATTCCACTGTCCCCCTCTGAATCGTCGCTTTCTCCATTCCTTTAACACTTGCGCAACGTCACCGTCGTAACGTCGAATTGAGGTAACACCTTCAGTTAATGATTTACACCCGGGAGGCGTGATTGTGCTTCTCCACGCTTCCATCTCTCTCGTCGTGTAAAAGTCTTGTTCCTCTACGTCCTTTGTATCTAATACCTTACGCTTCCAGTACAGCACGGGGCTTCCAATCGTGCGCAGCACCTCTTCGTCCTTCGATAAAGCTTCGTCTGCTGATAATCGCGCTACCGCAGCTTCGAGCGATGGTAGCGACATCGGTGGTTTATCGACGTGTACGTATGCGTTCTTTACGTGTTGGAGATGATTTCGATTCAATCTGCGCAGCTCATCTCGAACTTCTTCGTAAGACTTGTACGTTTTCTTGGACGGAAATTCAAGCGGAGGGTCCTCGTATTCAGACGCGTCGACAGTATCATCGCTCACTTCATCGTCATCGTCGTCGTCAGTTGAGAGAAAAACTTTTACGCTACCCTCTTCGTCTTCGTCTTCAATATCATCGTCTCCCTCTTCGTCTTCTATTATGATGACATCTGAAATATCGTCGTCACTTTCGTCGCCATCGTTCAAAACTTCTACGTACATCGGTGATTTTCTCGCTAACAATTCGTCAATGCGGGATGTGTTCCCACTTTTCTTCGATTGATTCTGCTTTGGCTCGTTTCGTTTTACAGTATCGGCAGACTTGTTTTTCGACCCACCAAGTGCTTTTGCAGTCCTATTCCCGGAGAGTTGCTGCTGCAACGTTCTTTCCAACGGAGCGACTTTGATACGATGCTTAATACATCGCGCGCAGTAATCGCACACGAATAGTTCGCGCAAAGGAGAATCTGGATCTACCAAAGCTTGAATGCCTTTGCACAACTGAGCACGACCGCCTCGCGGAATCACCGCTAACGAATACGCCAAAGGTGTAATAGGTGCCTTGTTGTAAAAAACAGCCTCTGCCCGAGTCTTATCTCTCAACGGATCGCAATTCTTGTCAAACGTATCTGGTATAGAAGCGTAATCGAGTAAATCGTTTCCACCGAGACCACCAACCTGGTTTACTAATCGCGGTCGCGACGAGGAATCGTAAAGCGTATAGAATGAAAAATCTGCACATTCTCCCGCATGATACGTCGCCAACACCCACTCGACGCCGTACATGTAATCGTACACGCGTTTCACGCTGCTGTCGTTGTTCTCGTTCACGTCCGAAAAATTGTTCCAAACGTGTGCAAAATCTTCAGCTGGCATGTTTGCAAGCGTAGAGTAGTTGATTGAAAAATCCTTGATGGTTACCATGTCCTTGGCGAGTGGACTCGCGTATTTGCTCGTGTGTTTAAAAGCACTCGCATCGTTCTCTTCCAACCAGTCCAAATAATTTGGATTTAAAAGCGTTCCTGCTACGGCTTTGAGCATGGCCCAATTTACCGTGTCATCCATTCCCGTCATCGGTTGCGAACGCCGATCTCTTTCCAAACGAAGTTGAAACAAAGGATCTTTCGTATTCGAGGGAGGCCCCGGGAATAAACGGTTTCGACCTTTGAACATTTTACAGCTCCTCACGCGCACGTAATTTCTCCACGAAAACTTCACCCCAAATCGACTCCCACTAATGTAATCGTTACCTGACATCACAGACAAACCGACAAAGTCCCGTCGAATCGCCGACAACTCCTCTGCGTATTCCTTTGGGTGCTTTTTCCGGTCTGGTAGAATACCGTCCCACCACAGTTGCCCGTCGTCACCTTCATCGCTACTCCTATTCTCACTGCTAGAATTATTGCTATTGTTATTCGAGCCTTTCGCGTGCAAAGCTTGTGATTCCCCACCACTACCACCGCCTCTTTTCTGGTTGTACTCATTCATTTCCATTTCCCTTTTCGCTTGCCTTTTAGATTTACTCCCAGCCCCAGCGCCGCCGACGCCGCTCAAGTTATTTTCCGCGCTGAGCACTTTTGAATTCGGGTTTAAACTCATCGCTAATTCCTCGTTGAACATTCTGGCTGAAAACACGAGTCTCTGCGCACCACTAACGAACACGTCCATGGTTGGATTAACCGTCAGCGCCAAAAGAATGGCGTCGGAATCTTCGGAAACGACGCAGTGCGTGTGATTTTGAAAGTTTGGATTTTCCTGTCTCAACTGCATGGCTCGAACGAGTTTAATTTCACCTTCACCCGGCACCGTCGTTCCCGAGAGCTCGTATAAAATGTCCGGACCAAAATCTTCTCGGTGTACTTTTGACGCGATGTAATACTCAATCGCTCGATCGACTTTCAGCGCTAACCTCGACCCGGGCGTAATTCCGAGTTTCATCATTCTCGATAAATCCGTCGATAATGGTTCTCTCTCTCCCGACGATAGTCTCACTCGTCGTCGTCGTTGCGTGATGGTCTTAGCCATTGGCGCTGGCCCGTCTAAAGCGAACGTAATCGAATGTCTCGGTCGCGTTCGACGAATGATACCGGTCAACAAACCGAACAACTTTTTGTAAAAGGCGGACTCTGTTTTCGTGTGGTGCGCGGCGACATGCAAGACGTTATTCACATCCACGTACACGTGGTCGAACGATGCCAGTCTTCTAGGGTCCAGTTTATACGCACTTTTAATATCATGCAACGACGACGACGACGAAGAAGAAGAAGTAAAGTTACTGTTACTTCTGTTGTTGTTGTTGTTGTTCTTCTTCTTGTAGTTTTTTCCTCCGTCTGTTTTCGGTTGAGCGAAGCTCTTCTTGAACTCTTTCTGCATCATCTTGTTAAACCCAGAGATTCCCATTATGACGTACGCGTATATATCTTTTCACGAAAGCGCGCGGCGTGTTTGTTTCTCTCTCTCTCTCTCTCGCTCTCTCTCTTTGTGTGTGTGTGTGTGTATTTATATCTATCTTTCGCTCTTTATTTTACGACCTGACTACCGAAGGAAATGTGTTGAGTTCGTTATTGACGATGGAGAATTTTTAATCCCCGGCGACTTTTATATCGCATGTGGGTGGTCGTCCCCGCGGGTTACTAAGAATGCACTCTACTCGAGCGTTTCAGAGAAAAAGAGAAGATTGCGTCGTTTACTCCTTCTCTCACGTCGTCGTCGTATCCTTTCTTCTCTCACCTTCTTTCTCTCTCAAAACGGCCGCCGACAATAAAATTTGGAGAAAATTGGTTTGTCGTTGTTTTAAAACTCACCACCAAAACCTATTTAAATTGGAGCAGAAAGAGTTTTTGTCTTTGTGCAGAAGGAACAACTTTTTTTTACTCGTACGAGTGATTTTGAAGAGTTGCCTCATACTCATAGATAGGAAATGACGACGGGAAGAAAAGAAACATAGCACATCACGCTTTTCATGTTGGCGAGACAATATCACATAACGAATCAACAGTATTGTCCTCGCGACGAAAATCTGTGCCGTCGATGGTTTGTGAGAGGAAGAGGAAAAGGAAGATTGGTTTTTGTCTGGAAGGCAACGACGAAAACAGACAAAAACGAGAAACAAAACGAAAACGAAAAGAAAAAGAGCAGCGGCAGAAAGAAAGAACGAGTCGACCGACTGGTCTCGAGATTGGGATACTGCGATGGAAGGAGTCGCGTGAAGACTGAATTTCTAAACAGAAATCGACTCTCTCTGTCTTCCAATTCGACGATAGAAATTAAATCTCCGTCGGAGAAAGTAGACCCGAGCGACGTACTCATCGACGGACGACATTTAGAATCCAACGAACTCGACGGGGTGTTGATTTTATTTCACAAACCGAAAAACTGCGTCTGCTCGAAAGAAAAAGAGGAAGGAAATAACGTGTACGATGAACTAATGAAAGCGACTCTAATGGATGAGGACGACGCAGTAAATGGTAAGGAAAGAATAGAGAGATGGTTAAACAGAGTTCCCGAGATCAACACCGTTGGACGCCTCGATAAAGACACGACCGGGGTCCTTCTCTTCACGGACGACGGGAAGTTATTACACGCGTACACTTCTAAAAAGGTAGAAAAAGTGTACGAGGTGACGTGCGATAGAGAGATTCCATCCTCTTCGATTTCGTTATTTGCGTCAGGAACGATGAAACTTTCGGGAGAACCAAAAGCGTGCTTACCGGCGAAACTCGAAATTCATAAAACAGACGCCGCAAAGGCAACGATTACCCTCTCGGAAGGTAAGTTTCACCAAGTAAAGAAAATGTTCTTCGAAGGTTTGGGTTGTATGGTAATCGAATTACACCGATCAAGTTTTGCTGGGTTCGTATTGAAAGATGGTTTCGAACCGGGAATGTGCGAACTGTTAGACATTACGAAAGCGCGGGAGGTGTTTAATCTCTAAAATCGAAAGAAAATTGAAGCGCTCGAAACTCTTAGTAGTAGTAGTAGGCACCATGTAACAATAATATATATATATTAGTGACTAGTAAACGCCACCCGGCATGTGGAACGCGCCGCAGTACGCCTCAACATCCGCGCGTAACTTGGCAATATCGCCGCTTTGTTTGCAATCAGCGCCCTCGACGTATGCTTTGAAATCTTTCAACTTTGTTCCAGTCGTCACCGAGGCTTTGCACTCGCTCGCAATCGTAACGCCTCGGTCAATAAACTCGGCAACTTTCACGAAATCAGCCTCCTTCATGCCTCTAGTCGTCATCGCCGGCGTTCCAATTCTAATACCGCCCGGAATGAGCGCAGACGTATCACCTACGACGGAGTTTTTGTTCAAAGTGATGTGCGCCATGTCGAGAATCTTCTCCACGCGCGCGCCGTCGATGCCTTTCGGTCTCAAATCGCACAAGATCAAGTGGTTGTCCGTCCCGCCAGAGGATAAGCTATAGCCTAACTCCGTGAGTTTCTTCGCCAAGGCTTTGCAGTTCGAGCACACTTGCTTTTGGTACTCTTTAAATTCCGGCGTGTTTGCCACTTTCAACGCCACGGCCAAAGCGCCGATGGTGTGGTTGTGTGGACCGCCTTGTAATCCCGGGAAGACTGCAGAGTTAATCGCTTGCTCGAACTCTTTTTGGTAAAAAATGATCCCAGATCTCGGCCCTCTCAAGGATTTGTGCGTCGTCGACGTGACAACGTGCGAGTATTCGAAAGGATCGTCCGCTACTTTTGCCGCGACTAAACCGGAGATGTGCGCCATGTCGGACATCAAGTATGCGCCGACATCGTCGCAAATCTCGCGCATTCTCTTGTAATCGTAGTTTCTCGGATACGCCGAGGCACCGGCAATGATAATTCTCGGTCTGAACAACGTCGCGTTCTCGTGCAACTTGTCGTAATCGACCCAACCTTCCTCGTTCAATCGGTACGGCATGGACTCAAAGTACACCGACGTCGCGGAGATCTTCTTCTTCGGCGTGTAGAACCCGTGCGTCAAGTGACCGCCGTGCGGTAAATCCAAACCCATGATTCTGTCGTGCGGGTTCAACAACGCGGTATACACCGCAAAGTTCGCCGGAGATCCCGACAACGGCTGCACGTTTACGCCCCATTCGCTCGGGTTTAACCCGTACAACTCCAAGGCCCGTTTTTGGCACAAGCTTTCCGTTTGATCGATGAACTCGTTGCCACCGTAATATCGGGCACCGGGTAAACCTTCGGAATATTTATTCGTCAAGCACGAACCGTTCACTTCCATCACCGCTTTCGATGTAAAATTTTCCGAGGCGATCAGTTCGCACCCCAAAGCTTGTCTTTCCTTTTCGTTTTGCATGATGGCAAACAACTCTGGGTCTAACTCTTTCACGCCCAAGTCTTGGAACGGATGGGAGGAAGAAGTTGCGTTCGCCGCGGTCGGATCCGCCACCGCTTTGTTCTTTTGAACTCCTCCGTTTCTTTTATTAATATTGTTATTGTTGTTGTTGGACCCCGCAGAAGAAGATGTCGTCGTCGTCGTCGTTTTAACAACCTTCTTCGTCGTGTTTGAATTTCTTCCTCCTTTTTTCGACATCGACGACGACAAAGAAAAAGAGGAAGCACCGACAGAGAGCGCGGCGGCTTTCGAGGATAAAGTAGTAAACATCTTGATGAGCTACTTTTGTTGTTGTTTAATAAAGGATGATGTGATTTTGAGGATGTTTGTTTGTAATATCTCTCTCTCTGTTTGTGATGGATGATGATGTGGGGTTGTTGACGCGTTGTTGTTTTATTTGAAAAAGTTCCAAGTCCGGGGTTTTGATGGAAAATATCTTCGATGAGACGAAGAGCAAAATGAAGAGATCTCATCAGATCAAAAAGACAAAAAACGAAAAAACGAAAACAAAGCAAACAAACACACGCCACAGAACAAAACAGAAATTTATACGAGCATATCCAAAAGAGAGAAGACACTACTCAACGCGGTAATGTTGTCATCAACAATAACAACAACATCAAAAGCATCATCATCGTTCTTGGTTCAAAATGGATTCGCGACAAACACTCGAGCGTCATCTTCGTCCCGTCGATGCCCCCCCGGTTTAGCAAAGAAAATGATTACTACTAATAATAATACTATCAAAGCGATGGCATCGTCATCGTCGTCGTCGTCTTCATCATCATCGAACGAGAGCAACGACGAGAACAACGAAACGAACGCGTTCCGACTTTCGGGCATCGCGCTGCTACCGATTAGCCTTGCAAATTTATTCAACACGCCAGAGACGTTGACGACGTTTTTAGATTTCAAAGACGCGGAACAGTTTCCAGACTTTACGACCGTGGAGACGTTAACGCACTGGTCAAATTTATTCGGTTCGGACGCGTTTTCGTTAATCACCTTGTGCTCGTGCTACGTGTTAGCAGACGCCGCGGAGAACAATCGCTTGAATTCCCAAACGTACCAGCGACTCGCAGTCGGTAACGTTTTAGTCTTAGCGTCCGTTATTGGCGCTTTAGCATTGACCCAAGTCGTAGGCGAAGCGCCTCGACCAAACGCGTCGGCCATCGTGACATTCACCGGATTATCTTTGCCGTGTTTGTTTGCATCGGTCGGTGCAATCAACACGCACGGGGGTGGGTTTGCTGGAGTTTCAGATTTGTTCGCAAAAGATTGGGACGATTTGAAGGACTTCTCCAATAAAGACGCGTCGTACTTATCGCGATATTATAAGCTCAGTTTCTTTACGACTTTGATCGTCGGCGGCGCGTTTGCGTTCTCACCGACTTCTCCCTTAAGTGCTATCAACGAACCATACGCGAGCGCGGAGTTCATTAGAAGATTGTTTGGTCTAGGCGCGGTTTTTGGGTTAGCGCCAGCGCAGTTTGTCTTATTAGACGCGAGTAAACGAAACAGATTAGGAGGAGGCACGTTCAAGAAACTGAATTTATCCATCGCCGCGTCGATTTTTCTCATTGACTTTATGACGGTGTGGGGCTTTGGGAAGATTGCTGAAATCGCGACTCCGGATCAAATACAGGTTTTGAACGAGGCGAGCGCGACTGGAGGGATTTCTCAAATTTATAACTACGTAGGCGCGATTTCGGTTTCCTTGGCCATCGCTGGTGTATATCTTTATCAGGGATTGTTTGCGAAGAAATAAAAGCGCGCCTGTCAATCTATAAAGTAGTTTATTCTTTCAACACGCAAAATGTAATTCTAATGATACTCCTTACTACTAGTAGTATATAATTAATTATCGAGCAACTCATCGGTAAATGCGGTGAATAATTGCGTTTCGCAAAAGTTTTTCATAAACGAGCGATCGCGTCCGACGTACGAATCGACGAGTTCGTCTTTAAGCAACACCGCCACTTTCTGTCCATCTTTTCCAACTTCGGCGATGGAATAACTCCGAATGCGACCCAGTATCGCATCGCGCATGTGATTCCTGAAGCACTCACCAAATTCCCCGCACAGCTTTGAAGATTTCTCCGATGGTTCTAAAACCGAGGAGAACACCTGCGTTTCGGCAGCCAGGCGGATGGAGGCGTGTATCGGTCTCAATTTTTCTCTGAGTTCGTGCCAGTTTGGTGCCGTTGCCACTATACCACCCATGATTTTGATTTCATCTTTATACGCATTCAATCGCGTGATGTGCTGCGTGCGTTGTCGTATGTCGTTGGTTTTGTGCTGAATGCCTACGATAAAAGGCACGGGCGCCTCGAGAAAATCAGTCATCGAATTCGGCAAAATTGGTAAAAACAATCCTCTCGGACGCAACGGACGTAACATCGCTAGCAAAGATAAAATCACGCCGGATAGCTGACCTAAATTCGGAGAGAAAACGACAACCTGTTTCTCCAGCAGCGCACAAGCCATAAATGCCATGATATTCTCAATGCTCAACGATCGACACAAAGCCGCAATCGCCCAAGGTTCGATGTGCGCGGCTTCCTCGTCATACGTGTAGGTGATTTTCCCAACAGAATCGCGAATGCATTTCCTTTCAAAGCACGGGTCATCTGTTGTACTCACGGGCCGATAAAACGGAATCGGCGCATCCAGAATGCTCTTCTTCTTTTCAGAATTTAAGGCTTTTCCCGCTTCATCCTTTATCAAAGGACCGTTGAAAACGCGCGTCGCGTCGCCAAGTTTCGGAATTGACTCGGCGTGAAAGGACTCGAGTATCCGCAACGAATCATCGTTCTTCCGTGTTTGTTCCTCCACGCTCCTATTGAAACTGCGTGACGATGTAGCCTTGACGTCGCTATCTGTCTTGCTCTTTAGAGTTCGCGGCGCTTCTTCGCTAAAGTTGAGATCGCGCGCAATATTTTTACTCTCTTCGTCTTCACCGCTCGTCTTTGGAAGTGGAGGTGGAGGCGGTTTCGTCGGAGTAATGCCAGAACGCGAAAACGCCATCTCCAAATCCTTCATTAATCGTCTCTCGTCTCGCCGTAATCTTTCCAGTTTTTCTGAGGTGACTACTGCTCTCAAGACTTCAAATGTCGTCTTAAAAAACGGCGTTTTCGTGATGAGGCAATAACACCTAGGCGCCGCGACGAGGTACTTTCTCAAGTTTGCCTCTTCCCCTCCTCCTTCCCCATCGCCGCCGCTAGGTATAGTCTCCTCCGAAAAAGAAGAATTCGGCGATAGCGCAGACGACAACGATGAAGACGCGATAACCGGCATTTGACTCACAAACTCGTTCGCGTATAAGCAGACTCCATATAAAGGTTCCTCTCCGCTTTCACCACCAGTCAATCGAAAGACAAAACTCGAAGTGTCGTGAGTTTTCTGGGCGTTGCCGTAAGCCACCTCTAAAATTTTCGACATCGACGCCGTTTTCTCCACTAGTTTTGGTTCCACGCCACTCGGGAAACAAAAGTGTGCGATTGATTCAACATCGAACGATTGCTGCGCCGTTTCGTCTTCCGTGTTGCTGTCTTCGTCGTCTCCTTCTATTCGAGCTTTAGGAGAAGGAGGATAGGAAAACAAAACGTCCGCCGAGTACGTCTCTCCAACCGTTCCTCGATGCGGCGGCGTGTGTTTCGGGTGCGATACGCGCACGTCTTTGGAAGAGCGTCTTCTGCTATTACTATTACTGTTGTTATGACTATTATTATTATTCAGATTTTGTTGTTGTTGTTGTTGTTGTTGTTGTTGTTGATGACTAGCTTCGCGAAACTCTCTCGGCGAATCCGCCACCGCAGTAAAATCGCTCCGGTCCGGATGTAAACCAACCACGAGAAACTTCTCGAACGTAAACTTTGTTTTCCTCTTTCCCTTATCTGTAGATGAATAGTTGTTTTCATCATCATCATCATCATCATCATCATCGACGTCGTGGTCTCCTTCCTCGCTCACTTTCTCGATGTTTGCGTTTGCGTTCTTTTTGTTTTTTAGTTTTCGGTTGGATTGTAACCACGACCGTTTCTCTGCGGTTTTCGCTTCTGGATTAAACCAAGTCACGTGATGCGTGTTATTAGTATTGATATTCGGTCTAAACTTCTTCTTGGAATTTGAATTTGAACTCGTCGTCGTCGTCGTCGTCGTCGCCGTATTTTCAGTCCCGACGAATCGGTTCGAGGTCGGGGAAGGCGTTTTGAACGCGTCCTCCTCCTTGGAACTTTCTTCTTTCGTTTGTTCTGGAGGTGGAGAAAAAGGGGAATTCACGTGGAACTCTTCTCCTTTTCCTCCTTTTCCTCTGCCATCGCCACCATCATCCGCTGTTGTTTTATCCTCTGCTTTGTTCATCATCATTTAGGACGAATAGTATTAGTCTACTATTACCAAAAGAGCAACACCGTCATCCCGGGTTCTTCTTTAGAAGTTCTTTCTTTTGTGTTAGTGTCATTAAATTTGTTCTCTTTTTTTGGTTTGGTTTGTGACGTTTTTAACTGTCGTCAAAAATTTTACTCTTCTCTCAAAAAAAGAAAAGAAGTTTCCAAGTCGACCTTTTCTTCATTCACTTCTTCTTAGAAAAAAAGGAGAGGATGCAAAACAGCGGCAGCAGCAGTCGACTGCGCCGTTGTTTCTCCCCCACCGTCCTCACTCGTCCCATGGTGTTGTTGTTGTTGTTGTTGTTGTTCGTATTTTTCGTCTCCATACAACAAACGAACGCGCAATGGCACACGTCTGGGAAAAAAGCCGCTCCGTTTAAAGCGAGGAAAAGCGAAGACCGATCGGGAAAGTAAAACATCGCGTTCGTGTGCGCGGGATTCCCGTGGATGTACGGTCCGTATCAGATGCAAGGCGATCAACTCATGAAAAGTTTGAACGAAAAGTATAATTTTAACACGTATTGGATGATGCGAGGGAATAACGTGCACAATATACCACCGGGAGTGTATACGGGGAGAGAAATCTCCAATTTGACACCACCACAAGTGCCGAAAATGCCGCACGACTGGGACGCTTCACATTTAAAGTTTCTCGGGTTACCAGCGAGGACGAAAGTGACGAGCGTGATTGCTCGCGTAAACGGTGCCGCTGCATCCATGTCCGAAGTGAACGACGCGTCCAAATTATACGGTATCGATGCGTTTATCGTCTTAGGCGACATCAACGTCGTCTACCACGACTCGTACGATTTTAAAGTACCGACCATCGCCTGGGTGCCGTTCCATTACAATACCGTCAGGGGATCGAATAAAGCTCTGCTGAAATCGTACACGTATGCGGTTGGATTATCGCCATCGACGACGAAAGTCATCGCGGACGTGCGATCGGACGTGGCGTATATTCCGCATTTCATAGACGCGAACGTTCTGGAATCCGCCGCGGAGACTTGGTTAAAGAAAGAACGCAGATTAAAAGGGAATAAGAATAAATCGGACAGAGAAATTGTATTTGACGCGAACAAATACGATAAGATGTTTAAAAGACGTCCGTCGTCGTTTAGTGCGGTAGAAACCAGTCAAGATGGTGATGACGACGATGTGTTTTTAGTGCTCGCCTCGGGGACGAATTACGAAGGCGCCGATAGGAAAGGGTGGGATGTCGCCATCCAAGCGTTCGCGAAATTTCACGAGACACACCCAGAAATCAAGAAACATTTATGGGTGCATTCGTTCTCGTCTACGCAAGTCATGCGCGACCACGATGGGAACGGAAATAAAGCGCCTCCCGAGTTGGCACCGCAAGGCGTCGATTTGCGAGGACTGGTCCAGGAAATGGATTTGCCACCGGACATTTATACGGTCGATATCGACTTGCACCCACGAGGACGAGTTGCGGCGATGAAAGTTCACGCGGACGTGTGCTTACACCCTTCAAAAGTTGAGGGTTTCGGGATGAACGTGTTGGAGTGTCAATCGGTGGGGACGCCAGTCGTGACGACAAAGTTTCGAGCGATGGAAGATTTCACGCGAAACGGCATCTCTGTGCCCCCTGCGCAATGGGAACACTTGGCCGCTTTAGGTGGAAAGTGGGTTATGCCTGACGTGAAAGGCGTTGCAAAGGCATTAGCTGAGATTGGTAAGAAGCGGAAAACCGCGGAATGGAAGAAAAAGAGCAAAGATGCCGTAGAGTGGATTAAGGAAGAGTTCTCGCTCGATCGCGTCGCCGCCGGATTCGACGGCGTGTTGAAATTAGCTTTGGAAACGCACACGAATAACCTTCCATTCATGCTCTCGAAGATGAAAGAAGCGCCATCGTTCGCGGAGAGACCCATCTTTCACGTCACCACAGATGTGCACCCGAAACAGGCAGATTGGGACGAAGAGTGGATGTTGTACCACCGACCGGATGTGCGCGTGGATTACGAGATGGTGCAAGAAATGCTTCACGATTTGACGACGAAAGAAGGCGAAATGGTGTCGTTGGCGTTTATCGTGTGCAAAGACGTACGTGGAATACCGATTGAGTTCCAAGTTGAAGAGCGCGATTACGATGGCGTCCATCGGTTCAACACGGAGCACCCAATTTTACTCCCGACGTGGGCGTTTGCGCAAGCGCAACAAAATTTCCCGTACATCCATAACACCGCGTGGATGTTAGCGGGAAACTCGGACCAACAATTTATTAAGATGTTCCCACCGGGTGCGGCGCAAGTCATGAATCCTATCGAGATTAAAACGTATAGCGACGAGCTTTAGTTATTGTGTGTTGCTTGCTTATTCGAGAAAAAATGTAGAAGTACTCGAAAAAGATTGTCACTACTGATGTATGTAATAAATATGTGCGATTAAAAAAATATATTTCTTATTTCATCACGTCCGCGATGACTTGGTCCTTAAACACCGGCAAATCTGGATGCGTATATAACGGCTGAAATTCCTCTGGTTTTCTATCTTCCCCAACTTTTGCCAATTTGCTTTGGAACGGTTTGCACCCTTTACTCATTCGCATGAAGAGCTCGTGCCATCTCAAATCGCTCGTTAACTCCGGGTGGAAACTCGTCGCCAACAAGTTCTTCTGTTTCACCGCCACCACCACCGATTCTATGTCCACGCCCATTTCTTTCTTTTTCTCCTCGGATAAGTAATATTTCGCTAAAACCTCGACGTTTTCCCCGACTTTTTTAATCGCCGGAGCTCGGATAAAAATCGCTCGACACTTGACGTCGTTTTCTGAACACCCCGGGATATCGCACGGTATCGTCGTCTCGAAAGAATCAATTTGCGAGCCGAAAAAGTTACGAGAAACGTCCACGTTGATGCCACCTAATAACTCTTGACCACCTTGCTTGGCGCCTTGTTCGATGCGATCGGCTAAGAAGATCAACCCCGCGCACGTCCCCCACACGCACCGTTCTCCCTCGTCCTCAAATTCTCTCAACGCATCGAACAAGTTCCATCGTCTCGCGATGTTCGCCATGGTGGTACTTTCCCCACCCGGGATGATCATTCCTTGGCACCCTTCCAACTGAGACGCGGAACGAATTTCAACCGCTTCGCCGCCACATCTTCGAATCATCGAGCAGTGCTCGCGAAAAGAGCCTTGTAAAGCCAGGACGCCGATTTTTATTTTATCTTCTTGTTGTTCAATTGCCATCGTCATCTGCACTTTTCTTTTTCTTTTTGTGACGTCTGATGTGTGACGACGCAGCTAAAAAAGCTACAAAAGCTAAAAAAGCTAAAAAGCTGTGGCGAGCACCTAAAAATTGACTAACTCTTCTTTCAATTTGGTTTCAAAAATTTAAAAATTTCCTTTTTCATCTTCACTTTAATGCATATTAGACGCATCGCGGCGCGTAATCATCAGTTCATCGTCTACTCCTCGCGTATTAAAAGTAGTATTAAACAACGTAGTAGTAGTAGTAATTTTATCAACAACTACAACAAAAGAAGAGCATTGCACGACAACATAAAAATGGGATCCGGAGGTGAAGGTTTTACGAACGAAATCGAAAAGAAGGCGAAAATGATGAGCGCAGAAGACGAAACGTTATTTGAAAATAAGCTGAGAGTAAAGAAGCTTTCCGAGCACGCGACGGTTCCCGTCAGAGGTTCAGACGGAGCGGCTGGGTACGATTTATCCGCCGCGTACGATTGCGTCGTCAAAGCGAAATCGAAAGAGCTCGTCAAGACGGACTTGTCCATCGCGATTCCGAAGAACACGTACGCTCGAATCGCTCCGAGAAGTGGTTTGGCGTATAAAAAATTCATCGACGTCTTAGCCGGCGTGGTGGATTACGATTACCGCGGGAACGTCGGCGTTATTTTGGCCAACTTTGGAGACGAGGATTTTGAGGTGAAGAAAGGCGACCGAATCGCACAAATGATCTTGGAGAGGATCACTACGCCGGAGTGCGTGGAAGTCGAAGACTTGGAAGCGACGGAGCGCGGCGCCGGCGGTTTCGGTTCCACCGGAGTGAGCAAGTAAACTATCAACAACGCGTTCTTTGATCGTCATCAGCAGCGTTATTACTACTACACCTTTCTTGCTTGTCCTTATTTAATTAAATATACGCGTACTTTTATATAATTTACATGCACGTATTACTTAGTACTGGTAGTACTTACAGCGTGCATTTTTGAATTTTTGCTTTTTTCTTCATTCTCTTCTTTGTCCTCATCGGCGAGGGAGAAATTCATACACAACAACTAAAAATACTAATGTCTGGTGTTCAGCTGACTGAAAATCTCATCAAAACACTGGACGGGGGTGGAAAGGACGACGATTCGTCGTTCATTCCAGCGCCGGGTGGATTTCAAGGCCCGAGAGATGGTTACATTTTCCAGAACGGAGAAGCAGGCGTCGGGTATTACAGAGAAGAAATTTTCGCCGCCAAAGAAGATGATGATGATGATGATGATGACGAGGTATTGGTAAACGACAACAACGCGAAAAGGCGCAAGACGTCCAACGAGACCGCGACGACGACGACGACGACGATGAAGACAAAGTCAACGATAGATTACGATAAAATGCTCGCAGAAATCGAGCAGAACAACCCGGACATTACCAAAGAGACCACGGAATTAACAGAGAAGAGTGTCAAGAAGTTAGTGATTCAATTCGAAAGAGCTTTGAACGATAACGTGGAAAAGAGAGCAAAGTTTTCGACGAAACCGGAGAAGTTTTTAGATTCAGAGGTCGACTTGGACAATGCGATTAAGAATTTACAGTCGTTGGCATCTGCGCCGAAATTATATCACGTTTTGATCGATACGAAGTGCGTTCCGAGTTTACTCTCCGTGCTGGCGCACGAGAACGAGGACATATGCGTAGACATTTTAGAGTTGTTTCGAGAGTTGTTCGATCCAGACGCAAGCAACGAAGGAGAAGAGGATGAGAACAGACAGGCGTTTCAGTTGCTGAACTGCTTAAGAGAGAACGACGGAATCAAAATGTTCGTCGATTGTTTGATGGATAGATTCTTTTCGAAGCCAAAAAAGAAGAACGAAAGAGAAGAACGAGAAGAAAAAGATGATGATTTAGCCGGTGAAGAGACGAAACGAAACGCCGAGGAGACTATTTTACAAATCGTAGAAAACGCGATCGAAATCAGCGGAGGCACGAGCGAGATTTGCGAATACTTTTTAAACGAAAGCAACACTCGATTGAAAGAGTACTTACTCGAAAGAGTAGGCAAAAAACAAGGCACGGATGGTGTGAAGGTACAAGCGTCCGAGTTGCTTTCAATTTTAACCACCGGGTGCGACGAAACTGTGAAGAAATCTATGTTGTTAGCGAACGATGCGTTTATGGATCCAATCATGATGGCTATTGCGTGCTACAAAAAGAAAGAACCGCAAGATAGCGAAGAACGAGAAATCGTCGAGAATCTCGCCGACGCCTTGTGCGCTTTGCTCCAAACGAAGAAAGGTCAAGAGACTTTTTTCAATTTAGAAGGTTTAGAGTTGATGTTGATGTGCGTGAAATCAAAATTATTCGTTCGAGGCTCGGCATTGAAAATTTTGGATTTTGCGTTGACGGAGAACGAACTCGGGTGTTTGAAATTCATCGACGCGTTTGGTTTGAAAACCATCTTTTCCACCTTTGTCGGTTGTTTCGGCGGCGACGAAAAGAAGATTAAAAAGATTCGCAAAAAGTACGGCAACGATTACGTCGACGCCGAGTGCGAGCGCACGTTATCCGTTATCGCCTCTCTGTTTCAAAACATCGACATTTCGAAAAACACGGACAAGTATAACCGCGTCGTCTCGAAGTTTGTGGAAGACTCGTTCGTAAAACTTGATTTGCTCGTCGAATCGTACGTTTCCTACGGCAAAAGAGTCTCGAAAATCGAACTCCCCAACGACGAAAACCCGCCGCAAGACTCCGAGGACGAGCAAGACATATACCTAGAAAAGCTCGATCACGGATTATCGAGCTTAGAAAACGTCGCCATTATAATCGCGCATTTATGGGCGACGTTAGACGATGCTATTCAAAAGCGGATTTTCGTCGATTTAGAAAACAACGAAATCGACGTCTCTCACGCCAGAGATGTTTTGAGAGACCGAGCGAAAAACATCGGCGATGGTGGCGGCGAGCAGGTGCAAAAGGACAAAGTTGATCAACTTCTCACGCTGGTGTATTCGCTATACATGCCAGATGAGGTTCGTCCTGGTGATGAATGAGAGAGTTAGATTTTTAGAGAGAGAGAGAGAGTTAGACATGAACTCGTAATGAAGAGAAAAGAGAGAGAAGATTCACCTAAATTTATCCACACAAGAAAAGAGACACGCACTTCTTCCATTTCTTCTTCAACGCCTCTCTCTCTCTCGCGGAGCGAGGAAAGCAGAACAAAGCAAATGCGCGGCGCGCACTCATCGTGCTCTGCATTTTCTTCTCAACAACGCCTTTTTTATTCCCATCGTCGTAATCATTATCATCATCATCATCGAAAACATCAACAGCATTTAAGTCAAACTGTCGTAAAAAGAATGAGAGGAACCCCTAATAATGCTAATGATAAAAACGACGGCTTCCGTCCCATGGAGAGAGAAGCGCACGAAGACGTAATATTGGAAGAGAACGGAGATTTATACGTTTTTGGATACGGTAGTATCGTGTGGAAGTTTGAGATTGAAGGGATTGAACCGATTGAAACCGTTCGGTGTAAAGCCTTCGGGTGGCAGAGAAGGTTTTACCAGGGAAGCACTGACCATCGTGGCACGTTAGAATTTCCGGGAAGAACTGTGACCATGACGAAATGCTCGAAGAACTCGCCCGTGTCTGGCGTCGCGTACAGGATTAAAAGAGAAGATGTGGAGAAGTGCTTGGAGAATTTAGAGTTTAGGGAAAAGCAGTACGATTTACGCGTGCAGTTAGAAATTTATGAAGACGACGACGGCGACGCGAAGAAGACGAAGAAACTGATTAGCTCGAAGGCGGTGTGTTGGATAGCGACAGAGGACGAGAAGAACGTGAACTGGGTAGGCGAACAAACGGTAGATGAAATAGCAACGGTCATAGCTAACGCGAGAGGACCTTCCGGTCCGAATTACGAGTATTTGTTCAATTTAGCGGACGCGATGCGATCGTTCAACATCGAAGACGAACATTTATACGAGTTGGAAGCGCAAGTGAAGAAGCTCTTAGTGGGTGATAATGTTGAAGTATAGAGCAGAAACAGTATTTTATTATTACATCAATCAAAATTTACTCGGAGAACCGACCATAAACTCGTTGTCTTCTTTCTCGGTGCCAAAATACCGATCGCCAAACTCCCCGACTCCGGGCAACACGCGATTATCATCCGACAATCCCGCGTCGACTTCGGACGTGATGATTTTCATCCTCGGGAACTTAGTGCACAGTTGGTGCACGCCTTGCGTGGACGCAATCACGGAGACGAACAAAATGCGCTCCTCCAAAACACCCTCGGCCTTTAACATATTTATCGCCGCCATGGCGGAATATCCAGTCGCTAACAACGGGTCCAAGAGTAAGACGTACCGTTCGGAAATGTCATACGGCAATTTCTGGTACAAGACGTCCGGTAATTTACTCGCGTCTAACTCGTCCTCGTCGGAATCTAAGTTGTCGATATTTTCCTCCTCTTCAACCGGTGGCGATTCGCGTCGCAATAAATCACTTCCCAGACCATCTTTATCTCTTCTTTTCACTAAAATTTTACCAATCTTGATGCCTTTGCAACACGCTCTCAACGCGTTTTCCATCGCCTCGCCGCTTCGAATCATCGACACGCCGCATATTTTAGAATAAAAGGAAACGCCACGGTACGTCTCTCCAGTCGGTGTTTCAATCTGGTGCTCTTTAAACGGCAAATACCCCAACGCGTGTTCAACGACTAAACGAATGATGCGGTCGGAATAAAAGACGAAATCTGACCTGGACACCGTTCGGTCGCGAATAATCGTATGCATCCCTCGAATCTGGAAGTGCGGCGGTAACACGACCAAGTTGGGGTAAATTCTCCTCAAATCTGTTTGGCCGAGCTTTGTGCGAATGTGTTTCGCGATTAAATCAATCGCGACGGAGTTTTGACCACCCGCCCAAGGGATGATGATATCGGCGTTTCTCTTCGACGGCGACACGTACGCCTCAAACATCGGTTTCACGAACGTCGTGTATTGTAAAATCACCCCGTCCACCTGCCTCCCGCGCTCCAACGTGTCTCTTTTCATTCTTCTTGCCAAACGTAAATCATCGTCGGTGTCTACGAAAATCTTCATGTGGCACAAGTCTCTCACCGCTTCCATCGCTAACACCAAAATACCTTCGATGATAATCACGTCCCCGGGTTCGACGTTAATATCCACCCCTTCTTTCCTCGAGTGCGTCACGAAATCATACACCGGAACTTTCACGTTCCTTCTTAACAGTAAATCTTTCAGCGTCTTCACGATCAAAGGCCATTCAATCGCGTCCGGGTGATCAAAATTGTACTGTTTCACGTTTCGCCTCTCCTCCTCGGTTAAAGGTCGATAAAACGAGTCCTGCGCTAACAGCACCACTCGTTTCTCTTGCAGCGAGTTCATGATGAGATTACACACGGTGGACTTCCCAGACGCCGTGCCTCCGGCGACGCCGATCAAAAATGGTTCCCGATTCCCTCCGTTCGCGGAGACGCGTTCGTCCACTTTCGAGCGGAACGAATGTTCGTTTTGGTTTGTGTGGTTTTGGGACAACGAAGGCATGGACGCGCTCGACTCTAATAAACTACTCGTATTCATCGTGTTGTTAGTATTATTGATTTTCCTTCTCCCTTTCCCGACCGAACAGTTCAACTCCATCAATTGCGAGATGTGTTTCGAAGGACTTCCGTTCCCGTTGAATATCGCCTCTCCGGAAGGAGGCGTGGATACCGCCGGGTTATTCGGAGAGCGCGGAGAGGAAGACGTTGGAGAATCCGGGGGCGTTCGAGAGAACGTCGTGTGTCGCATTTTTCCTCTTTTAGTATGCTCTTCTCCCTCGTCGTCGTTCTTTTTTTGTGATCGAGAAAGAAACTCTTTAGCTTCGTTTATTAGTATATATGATCTCGTTTCAACCGCGTGGTTGTGAGGAGGTGAGGTGGGCAAACAAACAACAACAACAACTTTAAAGTGCTTTTTGCGCGCAAAAGAAGAATGTGGAGATGATTGCTTCTTGCAAACTTTTATAATAGAAAAAAACGGAGTGATGATGCGTGAAAAAGCCGCTCAAGAATAAAGAACAATTTTAAGAATAAGAATCATCACGCGGTTCAATATAATCAATCAATCAATCAATCGATGGGTAACTCTTCGCCTTTACGTAAGAACAACGGGGTTAACCCGCCGTCTCCCCACGGGGCTAACACGGCGTCCGCGGTCGTAAACAAGCCGTGCGCTACGACGCCGTCCACGCTTTCAATTTCCGCTTGGATTTGAAATGGAGTGCAGTCTTCTCCAGCTAAAACGAATCCCTTGGTGTATCGTCCACCTTTTATCGCGTCTTCAAACTTTATGTCTATTATGGTCGTCGTCCCATCTGGGGAAACGAACGGGTTTTTCCCGCCCATCGGGTGCGACTGTTCGTCTCCCGACTGACCTCGTCTCCACAATTCCGCGTCGCCTAAAAACAAATCGTCCAAATCCTCCGCGGTTTCTTCCCAATTCTCCATTTCAATCTCGACTGGAACGGAACCACCGACGTATTCTCGAAACTGTTCGGTCAACAAGATCGTTTTCAACGATTTCTTCAACACGTTTCTCGTCGTCGCGATGGACGGTTGTATCGGCGTTTGCGTTCTATCTAAGATTGAAACGATGTTCCCGTCGTAAATAGCCGTTTCGTTCGGTTGCAAGAACACCACATCAATCGCCAGCGCCTCTTCGCAATCCACCACGGGTGCCAACCCTCTCAGCGCCAACTCTTTCGCCGCTAACGTCGACACCGGCACGTATTTCACATCAAACACTTTCTCTGTCTCCAAGACGTCGAGCAACTTCGAACATATGCTTCCGGTGCCGACGGCGATGGTCATCCCGGTTGAGATCTCCGAGGCGGCTTTTTTAGCCACCACGAGTATAGTTTCCTCGAAACTCGTGGAGGAAGAGGATGATGATGACGAGGAAGTGGCCTCGCCCTCCTCGTTATTCTTGTTGTTGTTCGATGATGATGATGATGATGAAGATGATGATGATGCCGAGAAGACAAATCCTCTTCCTCTTCTCTTCTGTGTGCTCTTTGTGTTTGCATTTCTACTCGCGAAGAACAAGCGTTTAATCTTCTGTTTCAAACTCGACGACCTAAACGAAGACGATGAAGACGAGGAGGAAAAAGAAGTGCTCGTCCTCGCGGAGAGAGTTCTTGGCGACGCGAAACAAACTCTCCCCGACATATTAGAGAGTAGTATTTCTATTTATTATTGTGGAGAAAGTTCACTTCAGAGAAAGAAAAAAACGAACAACAACGACACAACACACGAACAAAACAAACAGAAGAGTTCCTCCGACATGTCCTCTCCCTCTCCCTCGTCAAAATCGTCGTCGTCTTTATCATCGTTCCGGATTTGCACGTACAACGTCCTGGCGCAGTGTTACGTGAAATCCGAGTGGTTTTCATGGACGAAACCAAAATCGTTACTCAAATGGAAAACAAGACGCGAACACCTGCGGAGGAGACTGAGAGACGACGAACTCGGGAAAGTCGACGTGTTCTGCTTGCAAGAGGTGGATGAGTTTGAGAACGAGTGGAAAGACTTCATCGAGAACGAGTTGAACATGGGCGTGTTTTACAAACGAAGAACGCAGAAATCGAACGACAAGAAAGATGGGAGTCTGGTGTGTTGGAACAAGGAGAAGTTTGAGTTGCTCGATACGTTAGGTGTGGAATTTAACGAGGTGACGAAAACACTAGATTTAGATATAAAAGAAGTTGAAGGGTTTGAAGAAGAGGAAAAGAGAGAGTACGAACGGGATTGCGTCGCAGCGTGCGTGATGTTGCTGCACAAAGCATCTAACGTACCCATCACGTGCGTTTCGACGCATTTGTATTGGGATCCAGCGAAGGCGCTCGTAAAATTAAAACAGGCGGAATATCTGCGCGAAGAAATCGAACGATGGTCGCAAACGAAAGGTAATATTTTAATCGGCGGCGATTTTAACAGTCTCGCGACTTCGGACGTGTATAAGAGTATGGTTGAGAACGATTACGTGAGCTTAATGCGAGATAATGAGACTGGTCGAGAACCGGAATATACGAACGTGACGCCGTCGTTTACAGAAACGATAGACTACATCTTCTCTTCAAAAAATTGGATTGAAAAAGTCACTCACAGAGGAAAAGTTAAGAACAGAGATTTGTTGTTCGACGGATGTCCTTGCGAAGGTGAACCAAGCGATCATTTACCGATTTATTGCGACATCGAGCTCAAGAAGGCCGCTGCAAATTAGTTATGTAGAGTTAGTTTAGCGCGTATCTAGTACTAGTACCTGTTTTAAATTAGTTAAATAATGTCGCCGTAGCCAAGAATGTCGTTCGTGAAATAATTCACGCTCTCTTCGCTGTATTTCGCCAAAGAAACCTCCGCGGTCGATATCGGCGTAGGTTCCAAGAACCGCCTCGCGTCGCGAACTTTCTTCAACTGCGAGGGATCTTCGTCAATGTTAAACAGCGATATAATAATTTTCAACACCGCCTCTTGTTGCGTCCACTCGTCGCACATCAAGAATTTCAAAACTACAGCTTTGATGTACCCAAACTCTTGCTTGTCTAATCCTCTATTGCTACTGGTAACGTTATTGTCGTCTCCGGCTTTAAGCGAGCTGAAACTTGAATTTCGCGAACCGATGACGCCACCAGCACCAGCACCAGTACCACTTAACTTTCGTAACTCGTCGCACTCGGCGTCTTTTTCCGTCATAATTTTTCTCGCTTTCTTTCGCCACGCGTCAAACTCAAGTTTCAACGTTTCCAGTTCTTTCTTCAACTCCTTAATCGTATCCATCGCGGTCGCTTTCGATTCTTTCGCTCGTTTCAACGCGGTTTCCAACGACGATACCAACGACATTTCGTCCTCCTCTTCTCGCGAGGAAGACACTGAATGAGAAGAAGCTGCGGCGTTGTTGTGCTTTTGTTCCGAAACTATCGTTTTCATTTGATTCTCGAGCGCTGAATATTCTCTCTTAAACTCGCTCAATTCTTTCTTCGCCTCGTCCAACTCGTTCGCTTTCCCTTCAAACGATTGCAAGCACCTTTTTAACTCCTTCTCTTTCAATTCTAAGCTATTCAGCAGATCCTTTCGTTCAATTTCTAATCGCGCGTTCTCTTTCGTCTTGTCCGATCTTTGTTCCAATCTCTGTTCGAACTCCAACTCCATGTCCAAACGCATCGCTTCCATCTCCGATACCGCCTCGTTCTTTTGCATTTCAAAATCGTCTTTTTGCTCCTTCATGCTTTTTAGCTGTTGCTCAATCGCCGCGAGTTTCGTTTCGCTTTTCGTTTTCGATTCGTTCGCGACTGTTTTAGCGTCCTGTAAATCATCTCTAGTCGTTACTAACTCCTGTTCGAGTTCGCGAACTCGACGAGAATATTCTCGCGAAGTTTCTTTTGATTCCTTTAATTTTTCCTTCATCTCCTCGAGTTGTTTCGTGCCCGTTTCGTTCGCTTCGCTTTCGAGTTGTCTCCCCCAATCCATGGCATCGTTTGCTAAAGTCTCAAACTTTTTCGCCGTTTCTTCCGCCTCTTTCACTCTCGACTCGAGCGTTTTGATTTCCGATTGAAACTGTTTCTTCTCCTCTCGCGCTTCTTCGAGCGCTTTTTCGAGTTTCGTCTCCCCTTGGGAGAGATTTTCCGAGGCTGCTTTTTTCCACTGCGACACCGTATCTTCCATAACTTTTAGTTTCTTCTCGTGTTTTGATTGAAGCGTTTGGTCTTTTTTCGAGTCTTCTTCGTTCTTTTTCGACGCGGACACTTTAGCGTTTTCAGTCATTTTTGCCAGTTGGTCTTTCAGCGACGCGATGGCGTCCTCCTTCGATTTCAACTCCTCTTGTAATTTCTTCGCGGCGACGTCAGATGTGGCATCTTTTTCCTCCTCTCTTGGTGGTGGTGGTGGTGGGGGTGGTTCGACCGTCTTCTCTTTCATTTCCTTTTGCATTTCAAGTTTTTCTTCTTCCAGTTTCGCACTGAGCGAAGAGGCTTTGACCAACTCTTTCCTCAAATCCTCCACTTCTTGTTTCAACGCGTCTCTTTGCGTTTGGCACGTCTGGTAATTCGCTTCCACGTCTTCCAACACGCGTTTACATTTCTTTGTATTTTCTCGAGAAACTTCTAAATCTTCCTCGATTTCCTTCATCTCTGTTTCCAACTCGTTAACTTGCTCTTTGAGTCCAACGACGAGAACTCTGTTCGTCGCCGTCTCGATTTCCGCGCATTTCTTGCTCGCCGCGTCAAAGTTTTCCTTCCCTTCCTCCTCTCCGTTTTCGCTCGTCGTTGACTGTTTCAATTTTTCTCTCAGAAGTTCATTCTCCGCTAAAACCTTCGCGATTTGCGCTTTGTGCAACACTTCCAGTTCGTTCACATCTCGGGTATCGAGCGCTCTCAGCCGTTTCGCGCTTTCGATCGGTAATCGAACGTAATCGCCTTTGTTTTTCTTTTTTTCTGCTCCTGCTTGTTGATTCTTCTGTTCCTCCTCTCGTTCTTGTTCTCCAAAATGTTCTTTTCGCGACGAAGAGGTGGTTGTTGTTTGCGCCAGGCGCATTTGCTCCTTAAGAATCTCCGCCTTTTCTTTGGCGATGTTCGATACTTGAGAAAACGTCTCTCCAAAGTTGGAAAAGAACGCGGCGGTGTTCATTAAACCTGGATTGTTCGGTTGTTGTTCTCGTTCCTGTTGTCTTTCCAAAAGGTTGTTGGCAACATCTTCCTCTTCTTCTTCTTCTCTCGACTTTAAAGACATTTGCTTTTATTCGTACTAAAGAAAGAATAAAGAAAAACCTTCTTCTAAATCTCTCTCCTCCTCTGAACTGCAAAATCGTTCGTGTAAAATACGCCGTATTTAGTGCGCACGCATATGCGAGGTAGGTAAGTGTGTTTCAGATGTATATAATTTGTTCGTTGTCGGAGACTTTTTTGAAAACTTTTTTCTTCCTCAAAATTTCTTTTTTTTTTCACTTGACAAAAAAAAAACAAAAGGAGAAACAAATTAAACGAATTAAGAAGAGGAAAGAAGAAGAAGAAGATGACGATGACGATGCTCTGTGCGACGAGAATATCGACTCATAGGAGTTCTTCGAATCGCACGAGCCTGAGTGGTGGTGTCGCGACGACATCATCGTCGTCTTCTTCTTCTTCTTCTTCTTCCTCCTCCTTTTTTAGTAGTCGTAAAAGTCGTGCTCTATATATTCGCAAAAATAATAAACGTCTGAATTTGAAACCGAAAAGAACGAAGACGGCTTCGTTCTTCAACAAGTTGCCGTGGTTAGAAGATTTCGAAGACGACGAAGACGTCAAAAGAGGAACACAAAAAGAAGGAAACGGAACACAGTCGGACTGGCTGGACGCTTCGCAAGAACTCGATCTCTTCAACACGAAGAGCAGCAGGAGTACCATGTCGACGATGGAGGAAGACAAAGAGAGAAGACAAAGAAGACAAAGAAGACAAGTGAAAGAAGCAAAAATGAAAACAAATTCGTCCTTCTTCACCACCGCGGAGGAACAAGAACGGATTGATTTTTTATCCATCACGTCGGAGGAGTTCAGAAAGGCGCGAGCGTTCGTGGAACCAGAAGTGAAGAGCGGGTTCGCGAAGAATATCTTTGAAAGCGCGACGGAGATGAAAGAGATGATGGAAGAGGATGATGGAGGAGAAGACGAAGAAGCGCGAAACGTCAGAGCCGCGAACGAGGACGACGAACGAAGGAGAAGACGAAGAAGACGAGAGGAGGAAGAGAAACTCTCATCATCGAGTAAGAGCATTCCGTTCGTGATAAAGCAAGTCGTGAGAGCGTTTTCGTACGTTACGAATGCGATAGTGAACGCGTTAGAGTCCGTGGTACCGTATCAAGTACCTTTGACGGCAATTCGATGGAGCGTTTACGGCGTGTGGGCGCTGTTGGCGGTGTCCTCGGCGCAGAGATTTTTAGTTTTGTTAGCGTGTACTGGAGGAATGCTTTTACTTTTCGGTGCCTTGAATGCAGGTCTGAATGGTGTCGTGGGAGATGATTTCAATGAAGACAGATATGGAAGTAGCGATAGAAGCTCTAGAAGAAGAAGAAGAAGAAGAAAATCGTCGTCGGCAAACACGAAAGGAAGAGACTTTGACGCGAATAGAAAAGCGTACACGAGAGGCTCGCAATATCGCACGCGATCCAACCCGAGATGGGGAAAAGGAGAGAACAGAAAAGCGCCGTCCACTATGAACGACGAGTTGATGGATTTAGAAATTCCTTTCACAGATTTCGTGAGCGAAAACTTGAATCGAGCGGCGCAGTTTGGCGGCGACGCTTTGCGAGATTTGGGATTATCGTTTGATGAAGACGAAGAAAATTATTCTCGAGCGCGAAAGCCGACGAGAAAAGCAACAATAAAAACAAACAGTAGTCTCAAAATAGAGAACGATAACGATGGTGACGAAGGGTTCATCGACGTGACGCTCGAGAAACAGACGCAAGATTCGTCGAGCTTTACCGTCGGATACCGGGAATGGCTCGAGGAAAGCGGTACGAAGAACGTGAGCAGTAGTACCAAAGATATCCGCGCTTCTTCTACTCCAATAATAAGTAACACCGAAAAAGATGATGAAACTCTATCTGGCGATGGCATCAAAAACGACGAGTTTGTATTCAAACGCGAAGAAGAAAAAGAGGAAGAAAAGAAGGACGAAATGAAGGCGACAAGTGCGGCCTACGAAGCCGACACTATAAGTTACGACGACGAGGAAGACTACGACGACGATGAAATATTCTTCGACTATGCCGAGTACGACGAGGAAGAAAGAAATTACGACGAGAACAGTAGATTCAATACTGCGTTCATAGAAGAAGAAGACGATTTCATCGAACCCGTCGTCCGGCGTCTTCGTCAAAGTGCCGGTCAATCGTTCAATTGGTTCAACGAGTTTCTCACCGGTCGATTTTACGGAGCGTTTCAGGAAGACCGCGTGGAGGCGTTTTTGCCGCCTCTCGAAGAAGAAAAGGATGAAAAGGATGGCGAGTTTGTTGAACCACCAGAAGAGAACGACGACGACGTCTACAAAGAAGGAGGTCAAAAGGTTGGTCGTGCTACGCGATAAAAAAGTATAGTTTGTATTTCCGTGTCGTTGTGTGTCTTGTATGTATTTCTTACGGTTGGATGATGCTGTGTTTTGGATTTTTTGTTTCTTCTTTTTGTGTCTCCTTTTTCTCTTTGTCCTTCTTCTCTTCTGTCGTCGCCAAAAATTCCTTTCTTTTTGTTGTGAATAATGAAAAAGAGATCTCCTCGTCCCTTTTCAAACGAAGAGATCTCGTCTCTTTTTGGTTTTTTGTGGGGGCAACGTGTCCTTCATCCCTTACAAATAAGATATATCTCTCACGAACATCATCATGTTTGCACTCACTACCCAATTTGCTGGCGTCCAAGTCGTCTCCAAGACGAATGCGCCGAAGAAATCGGTCAACAAAGTCGTTTCGGTGAGTTTTAAGGTTTTCTCGCGTGTAGTTTATCCTCCTTCTTTCGCGAGAAAGATGACGACGCTCTCTGATGAATTTTCTTTTTTTCTTCCATTCTCCCGATGGATCATCTCTCCGTTGGATGATGAATGTGCGCGATGAGATGATTTCTCGATGTCATCTCCTTTACTAATACAAACTACCACTCATTTTCACATCATCAAACAGAACGGTTACACGATTGACACCGACAAGCGCAGACAAGCGTTAGAAGCGAAGAAGAAGGCGAACGCGGCGGCTGGCGAAGCGGCGAAAGCCAAGGCGAAGGCGTTGGCGGAAAAGAACAAAGCAGCGCAAGCCAAGGCTTTGGCCCAAAAGAAGATGCTCGCGGAACAAGCCAAGGCAAAAGCGGCGGCGGCCAAGCAAGCCTCCATGAAGTTGAACAAAACCGTCGGCGGTTCCTCCAAGTTCAAGAACTCCTTCACCCCGGCGCCGTCCGTCAAGGACCCGTTCGCCGAAAAGAAGTGGGGCGGCTTCTCCTTCAACCCGTTCGGCAAGAAGGACTAAGACGTATTTTTGTGTGTGATATAACGCGCTCGCACCTCTTGAGATTTTTTAATTACCATCATCATCTTATACGTTTTTCTATTACATCCATCTATATACTATCGACTTAACACCTGTGCGAGTTCTAACGCGACAGAACAGCCTTGTTCGAGGTGCACGGCGTGACCGGCGTTTTCGATTTCAATCGCCTCGATGTCGTTGCCACTTAATCGCACGGCTTTTTCAGCTATAGACGCAAACTTTTCGTCCAATTCGCCGTATATAAAAGTCACTCGAACATTCCTCTCATTCGTTTCCAGTTCATCCCACACGTGCTTTTGTTTTCCAACGCTCGCGTGTTCCAGAACGTTTGCGATTTCATCCTTTCTGTCTTCTCCAACGGACGTCGCGCGTTTCCATGCAACTTCTTCAATCGACATTCCATCCCTCGAGACGAGAGGTTTCCACATCGGCTGCTCGTACCATGTCGTACAAAATGAAAGCATTGACGGAGAGGTTCTCAGATTTTTAGCGAGCGCGGCGTCGCGCTCGCATCTAGTCTCTTTACTCACGTCGTCTCCAAGCATTCCGCACGTACCGCTGAGCGAAATAACGGAAGAAATGCTGTTCTTCCATTCTTTCGACGACGAGAGAGAAAGCGAAAGCGCAACGCGAGCGCCTAGACTGTATCCAACTAGTGTAACATCTTCAATCTCCATCTTTTCAAGCAATGAGCGTAACGTATCCGATATCCCTTCGATGGAATACGTGGAACTTGTAGCGTCGGAATTTATAATCTCGGTTTTCGTTTCACCGTGTCCGGGAAGGTCGATAGCAACGCATCTGTGTCCGAGCGTCGCCAAAGACTTTGCAATTGGCGACCAGTCACTCTTATCGCCCATAAACCCGTGGAGAAAAAGGACAGTTTTCGAGGATGATGCGGTATCGGAAGGAAAGTATCCCTCCAAGCTAATGTCGTGTGTTACTCCTTCTTTTTCAACCATCACGTTGTATTGCTTTACTTCCACAGCAGCAGTAGCAGTAGTAGAAGGTGAAAAGTGAGATTGCGCCCATTTCGTTGCAACTTCCTTCTCGAAGGAATTGGGTTCGATACATACAGACGATGTTTCATTGATCGATTTTGATGGATTCAAGGTCTCGTCGACGAACCATCGTCCCGTGTCCAAGCCGTGAGAAATTACGCCCCCAGTAGAAGATTCCCCCAGTGTTTCTGCGATTTTTGCATTCATCGTCATCGCAACGGGAGATTCAAAAGCCGATGATATCACCGGGATTGCGCTCGTAAGCTCTAAGACGATGTCGCATATGTCCTTCGTAATCTCAACACCACCAATTATGGATGGTTTCAAAACAATCGCAGCACATCCCAACCGATTTCGGAGGATGCGTTTGTAAAAACTACTCGCGATATCCCCTGAAAAGAAAGCTTTATTGCGAGTCTTGATGAACGCATCAACGGTTTCATCCAAAGCATAAAAGACATTTGTATTAAAGAAGAACTCTTCCAGATCTTTTTCTGATTTTGTAGGCTCTTCAATAAATTGCAAGTTGACGTCGCGTAAGCGCTCGAGCTCTTTTCCAAACAAAATTGCGTCTTCCAAAGACCATGCTCTGTTTGCATCCGCTCGTATTTCAACATCAGCACCAAGAATGTCTCGGAAGGCTTTCAATCTCGTCGCGTCGCGCAGCACGTTCTCATCCCGACCAACCTTTACTTTCACGCATTTGTATGGACTTTCTTCAAACAGCCTTTTCAAATCTTTCGCGTTTTCCTCGTCAGATTTTCCTATATCGGGGTCGAACAAACAGTTTACGGAGACGTAATTGTTGGAAGTTTCGTGAACACTTTGCAGTGGATTTTGTGCAGACGTCGCGTTTGCTAGCGCGTTTAATACTGCTGTCTCTATGCAGAAGCGTACGCTCGGAAATAAGGATGCAAACGTATTCTCAGAGATACTGCTTTCAGCGAACCACTTTGCAAACTGGCCTCTCAGTGAAGTTACGGAAGCCGGGATATTTTTGCCGAGAAGTTTTGACTCACAAAACACTTGCAGTTGTGCACCCGCTAACGCACACTCCGCCTCGTCATGCAAACCAGGAAGTGGAGAACACTCGCCGTACCCTACAGTCCCATCCCCAAGTTTCACCTCAAGTAAAAAGCCATGGCGGGATTTTTGCTCAGATTTGGTTGTATCCTTTGCTCGAAGAGGTTCATCGAAAGTGCTCACCGAGACGCTTTCAACAAATATTGAAGAGTCATTATTGATATCATTTTCCACTTTCAGAAAGTGCTCGACCGCAAGTACCGCTTGGCGTTGCGCTGATCTGTGCTCTTCTAAGTTCTGCGGTCTGGACGTCGTCACTTCAATCACGCGATGGCGTCCTTCACCGTAGCTCGTTGCAAGTTCATTCGAAAACGAGTGCATCGATCTAGGATGAGCAAATGCTACTCTGTTAGCTTCGCATAGCAAACGTCGACTGGTATCAGGGGGTGTGGCGAACAGCTTCTCGAAGGTTTCGCGTTCTACTTCATCGGATACTGGGAGAAAGCCGAAAATCCCTCCACCGCCGTTGTTCACAACAACAACAGTTACCGGAGGCTGACCGGGACGCTCGCGCAAGAAGAGTAAGCCGTTTGAATCGTGCTGGAAAGATACATCACCTATGAATAGTGTAACGGGTCGGTTCAAACCACAAGCGTAACCGGCAGCAGTTGATATGATACCGTCGATTCCAGAAGCGCCACGATTCGCAACGACCGGATTACCAAGTATCGAACTACTCTCATCCATAATATCTTCATCGAATTGTGAATACATTTTGATTCCAGTCAAAGCGTCAGCATCGCGAATTGGCATGGAGTTACCGAGAAACAATGCGGAAGACTTTGGCAACGCATTGCAAATTTCAGCCGCCAAGGACATTTCTGTAATCCCATTTTGTTCATCCATCTTCAAAATGCGTCGCGAGAGTACATCTGACACGATTTCGCCACACGCAACGAATGTCTTTGCATAGTACTTTTGCTCGTCTGAGGGCGACGATAGTTCCGCTTTAAGTATTGCGCTCGCAAACACGTCCCTAGAACACTGGATGCGATGTGACACAACGTGACTGGGATCAAAATTCCGAGGAGAAGGATCTACGACTATGTAGGAGACGTTATCAGCAGCAGCTGCGTCGTCGACAAATTTACATAATCGCTTACTCACGATACGGGACCCAAGCTGAACAATGCAGTCGGGTGAAAATCTTTCGACAGCTTCTGCGGAACACAAGAGGTAATCGTAACATTTGACGACATTCAAGTCAGTGGGACTACCGTTGACGCCAACGCGCAAGCCAGAAGTAACATCAGCCAGAACGGCCCACCCGAGTACTTTAGCAGCCATGGCTGACATTAAAGCGTCTTTTGGGTTTGCAGAACCACCGATAATCAAAACACCGCGCTTGGATTCTTTCATTTGGTTCGCGGCGCTTTCAAAAACGGAGAAATCTTGAATCTCCAGAGAATCGTCCGAAATAGTATCCCCGCGCACTTTCTTTACCTCTTCTTTGATACTTTCCATCGTCGCTAACGACATTTTTTCACTCGCACCATCACTATTGTTGACATTGTTTTCAATCTTTTGCCTCGGTCCGAGAGGTTCGCGAAAAGGTAAGTTCACGTGCACCGGTCCAGGGTGAGCGACGTCAGTGGATTTACCGTACGCAACCCGAGCGATATTTCGAAACGTTTGAACTTGTTCATCATTCGTCTGCAAGTCTCCAGGAACAGGGGCATCGACAAAGTAACGTCGAAAGTTCTGAAATATGTCTATTTGATCGATTGTTTGGTTCGCCCCAGTATCTCTCAGCTCTTGCGGACGATCCGCTGTGAGATAAATTGCAGGAGTTTGCGATTCGTGCGCTTCGACAAAGCTAGGTAGTAAATTCGCTACTGCTGTACCAGAACTAACGATAATCGCGCACGGCTTACCGGCTCCTTTACCAAAACCTAAAGCATAAAACCCAAGGGAACGCTCGTCGATGCACACGACCACTTTCGCCGATGGGTGGTTTTCTGCTGCGAGAGCGAGAGGCGTGGAGCGAGAACCAGGAGCGATACAAAATAGCTGAACACCATTCAATACCAGCTCATCCACGAGCGCGTACGCCGCGCGAGCGTTTGGATTATTCGGAAAGTACGCTAAAGCTTTGATGTTCCTGATATTGTTCTGCAGTAACAGCGCTTCCATCGGTTTGGTTTTCAAATTCAATTCTTGCCACTCTGATTTTGCGTTTGCCGCCTTCACCACGCCCACTCCGGCAAAGAGATCTGCAACTTTATTATCACCATTATCACCGTTAGAAAGTAAGGCTGACCTGATGGCGACACAGAATTCGGCGCCTTCAGAATCAATCCAACCGAGTGGTCCAGCATATAAACCTCGGTCAAACGTCTCCGACTTTCGGACAGTTTGCATAGCAAGATCTCGCGGATATCCGCACACGGCAGGAGTAGGATGCAACGCGCTGATGACATCAGATTCGTCAACTTGCTCGTCGATCTTTGCACGAAAGCGCGCGTACAAATGCTGCACAGATACGTGGCGCAGAATTCCTTTTTCGAGCTCTTTGAATACTCCCGAATCGCCGTCACGCGCAATTTTTGCGAGCGATTTTCGAACATCTTCTCTCACGATGGCAAACTCTTCGTGCTCCTTCTCCGATAGAAGCATATCGTAGGCTAACGCAGCATCTTCACCAGGATCACTTCCTCTTGGTCGTGTACCAGCAACGGCTTCAGATTCGACCGATCGCGACGTAATATTTGACTTGAACAGTCGCTCTGGTGAAGATCCGATAAATGAAGTCCCACTCGGGTGCGTCAAAATGAATTGGTACGCGTCTGGATCCCGCCTCTGTAACGACTCAATCAATTCGCACTCAGATACGAACTCAGAAACATCCAAAGTAGTTTTCCTGGCCAAGACCACTTTGCGCAAACTCCTCTTCCCTGATGCATTTTCAGTTCGCTCGATAGCGTCGTCGTCGTCGTCGTCGTCGTCATCACTCTCCCGGGGAGAATCGTCATCTGGCAGCTCTTGCAAAGTAACGCCCGTATTTTCTTCGTTTTCAATTTCGCTATCATCCCTGTTCTTACTGACGAGGTTTTCGAAAACATCCAATATGGACTCGTCCGCGTTAATTCCGCTCCTTCTTCCCATGTTTTTCAAGGCACTTCGCAATCGTTCGGCGCTTCCCATCGGAGCTTCTGCAAACGCATCTTCGTCGAATGAAGTCCCTAATAAGAGTTTTATATCATCTTCTTCATTTTCTCCTAAAGCGTTCATCTTTTCGATCGTTCCACTCACAACGTTCTGCCATGTTTCCTCATCCGGTGAAACTCTTTTACTCGAATTATTCGTCGATGGTGTTCTTGTTGTTATTGTTGTTGCTGCTGTTTTTACTTCTTTTGCACTTGCTTTTAACGATGCCTCGATGGACTCTAAGCATTTCAAGCACTTCTTCACGGCTTCGTCCAACGTTTTTGCGCAACTTCCATCGTTTACAATCCCGTTGTCATCCCAGGAGATGTTTACGCCAACTTCCCCGCACGATATACTTTCAGACACATCCACGATTGGAATGAATACATACCTAGAACCAAAACACTCCCACTTATTACTGTCTACTTCTGCTGCTACTGAATGCGAAATAAAACTAGGATCGAATCGCCCGGCGCCAAACGCTTTCACGTTCTTCGATACTTTCAAAAATTCCCTCACGGCTCGTAAGCGCCTCTTGGTCAACAACGAATCGTCATCATCGATACCATTCGACGAAGGAATCGTTGAAGTCCACAAGCAACTCGCACCGATTGCCGCCATCGCACCTCTCGTGTCTTTTGCAAACTCCTCGTTCACTTCTTTGCCTTCTTCGCTTCCTCCTCCGCCGCCCCTTTTCGTTTCCTCTTCCTCCTCGCGCTTCTCTTGTCGCACCGGTTTCGGCGGCGGAGACCTCGGCGAAAAGTAAAACCTGGGCGTCGTATTCGTCCATCGCTCGAGTCTGTTTTCATCTCTTTCTTTTTCGTTCGGTGTTGTTGTCTTCGTCCCTTTGTTCATCGAGGACAAAAACTGCAGAGCGTTTGCGTCTCTGGGCACAAAACACCTAAACCGAAGCATTCCAGATTTGGAAGAACCCGCCGCGCTACCGCTGCTCGTCCTACCGCATTCGCTCTCTATCGTCTCGCGTAATCGTGCAATCGCTTTCTCAATCGTGTTTTCACTCGATACTTCCTGTAACCGAACAAACTCTAACCGTTTTTGTTGTTGTTGCCTTTGAGGAGGAGTATCTTCTCCTCCTCCTCCCATCAACTCATCGTCGAATGAAGACGTCGTCGTCGCGTTGTCCGAAGATATCGCGTTGTTCCGTGCGAATCCTCCTCTGGACGACGACGTAAACGACGACGGCACAAACGACGAGTTTGCTCTCTTTTGACGCTGTTTTAATGATGATGAGAAGAGGTGTTGTCGTCGCGAAAATCGAGAGGAAGTTTTCTTTTCTTTTCCTCCGTCATCGATGCTTCGCGGTACCGCGAAGCAGGAGCGACAGACCAGCAAACCCGTCGTCGTCGTCATCTCCTTCGAAAAAACGATGACGAGATGCTCTCTTCCTTTCTCCAAAACGAAATAATACGAGAAGAGAGAGAGAGAGGGAGAGAAGGAAAGGTTCTCTCTTGTCGCTCGTGAAGAGATGAATTTTTGAGGAAGCAGATAAGGAGAAAGGTGAAAGAATCAGAGAAAGAGACACACGAGAAACTACCATAAGACGAGAGAAAGGCAAAGAAAAGCGAGAGAGATAAATCGCGCGCATTTAAAGTATCAAACATCATAATCACAAAAATAGGTTCTATCATCTACCACTTACCCTTTCCGCGACCGCCTTTGCTAAACTTGCCGCCTCTTCCGCCGCCCCTGCCTCTTCCTCCTCCTCGTCCACCGGACCAGCGACCGCCGCCGCCGCCGCCGCCTTTCGTTCGGACTAAAGCTTGCAATTCCGGCGGTATCGCTTGGTCTGCGCCTTCCATAATCTGCACCAACTCTCTCGCTTGTTGCGAATCTTCTCTGGTGAACAGAGTGTGCGCGATGCCGGTTTTACCGGCGCGTCCGGTACGTCCGATTCTGTGGACGTAATCTTCAACCGCGCCGGGAAAATCGTAAATCAAAACCATAGCCACGCCAGGGATATCTAAACCTCTCGCCGCGACATCCGTGGCAACCAACACGTTTCCTCTTCCTTTACGAAAGTTGTCTAAAGATTTTTCGCGCTCGTGTTGGTCTTTATCGCCGTGAATGGCGCCGCAACTGTGGATGCCGCTTTGTCGCAACTTTCGATCGAGGAAATCGCACCGCCTTTTCGTTCCGCAAAACACAATGCACGTATCTTTCTCTTCCAACTCACCCATAGCTTGCATGCAGTTATCGAATTTCTCGTCTTCTGTGCACACTTGGACGATTTGCGTGATCATTTTATTCGCGGTGAGTTTCCCGGTGCCGCCTTCGCCGATGGACACTTGGATCGGTTTCGTCGTAAAGTTCGCGGCTATTTTCTGCACCGCTTTCGGCCAAGTCGCGGAGTAAAAGAGCGTCTGCCTCGCGTGCGGACACAGTTTGATGATTTTCTTAATTTGGGGTTCAAAACCCATATCCAACATGCGATCGGCTTCGTCTAAAACGACGTACGTCGCCGCGCTGGCGGAAACCGGCGCGGAAAATCCCGGCGGCGGGTCCAAGAAATCGTTGATTCTCCCCGGCGTCGCGACAACAATGTCCGCGCCACCTCTCAGCGCTCTCAACTGGTCGCCTTTAGCCGCTCCGCCGTAAAGAACGACGCATTTTGCTTTCACCGCCGGGCAAAACTTGGCGCACTCGTCGTTGATTTGAATCGCCAACTCTCTCGTAGGCGCCAAGACGATACTCGTCGGTTTCACCGCTCCTGGTTTCCACCGACCGTTGACGAGTTCCATCTCCGGTGCTTTCTGAGGTCCGCCGTTCTTTTTTATTCTCGTCAGTGCCGGTAACAAAAACGAGCACGTCTTCCCGCTCCCCGTTTTCGCAATCGCGACGATATCTCTCCCGGTTAACGCTATCGTCCAACTAAACGCCTGAATAGGCGTCGGTTTCTCGTACCCTTGCTTCTTCAACGCGGCTACAATTTCCATGGGGAATATTTCGTGACACTTCTCGAAGGATAAAATCGGGTTCGGCGCGTCTTTCGTGCTCACCGTGACGTGATGTTCCTTCACGTACGCTTTCATCTCTTCCTCGTCTGAAACTGACATTTTATTCGTCTTCTTCTTCTTGGATGAGAATATATCGTCGTCCTCTGAATCGACGACGGCGATATTCGCATCATTTCCGTCGTCGTCGTTCCCTTTCGACTTCTTTAACTTCTTTGCCTTCTTTTCCTTCTTTGACTTCTTTGACTTCCTCTTCTCATCATCATCATCATCATCATCATCATCTTCATCTTCAGCAGCCGCCGCCGCCAACTCTAATTTCCGTTTCTTATTCGCTTTCTTCTCCGCTTTCCTAATCTGTTTTGCCGCTCGTTTTTCTTCTTCCTCCGAAAAGGAAGATTTCAAAGCTTTTGTCAAAGCAGCGGCTTCGCCTTTGCCCATTATATAATGTTGTTGTCTTCTTCTTTGTCTTTGTCTTCTTCGGAACAAAGTTGTGTGGTGTGTGTGTGATAAAAAGTTTTTGGAGATGAAATAAAAATGTTTTTATTTTTTTCATGAAGAAAAAGGTGTATTAAACTTATGCTGCTAAAATTTTCTCTCTTTTATCTATCATCTCCTAAAACTACGCGGCACACCCGATTCGCCGTGTTCTCTATCTCTATGACTAGTATTATTTTGAGTATTGTTATTGTTTCTCGTCGTCGTCGTCGTCGTATAATTATTCGGCGAAGAATGAGGCCCCGACGAGGTGTTGTTGTTGTTTTCTTCCTTCCTTCCGGGAAACGTCATCTTTGGCAAGACGTATTTGTTGTTTTTATCGTCGAACCACGCGCTTCGAGGACCGAGCTTTTGTTCTCTCTTCCTGTCGAGCTCGTCCGTTTCCTCTCGAGATGGGATAGCTAAGGTGAATAAATCCGAGGCGGCGAGGACGCGCGCGTCGCCTTTCGCTTTCGCGGCTTCCTCGACCAAGACGCCGACGTGCATTCGTTCCTGGAAGAGCTCGTCTTCGGACGGTTCGTGGTCCGGTGGAGCCTCGTTATCTTCTTGGTCTTCTTCATCTTCTTCATGGTCGTCGTCGTCGTCATATTCGTATTTGCTGTTGCTCGGAGCTGAAGAAGAACTAGAGGCGGAAGTCCCGGAGTAGCGCGCGGAAAAGTGCGTCAAAACCAAAGTTCGAGCGTTGACCCTTTTGGCAAACGATCCCGCCATAGCCGACGTCGAGTGACCTTTGAATAAAGCTTCTTTCGCTCGCTCCGCGTTGAACGTGGACTCGTGGACGAGAACATCCGCGCCGTACGCCCATTTCGCGATGCCTTCTGAGCCGCACGTGTCGCCGAGCATGACGATTTTTCTTCCCGGTCTCGGCAATTCCATCGCCTCTTCCGGAGTGATGATCCTCCCAGGTTCTTTAGGAGACTCGACCGATTTTCCAGCTTTGAAATTTTTATACAAAGGGCTCGGGGGTAAACCTTGTTCAGTCAACCACTCGACTTTCATGTGCCCGTCGCGATCTTTCTCTTCGATGACGTACCCGAAACACGGGACCGGGTGTCGCAACGGCGCCGCGCGAATGCACACGTTCTCGTCCGCTAAAACAACCCAGGATGGCCACGCGTGTCGATTTTCTTCTTCCCACTCTCTCGCTTTATACCTCGGAAAACCGACGTGGTTCATGCCTTCTTGCGGCCAACAATCCCCAAAGACTAAATTACCTCGTTTCTTCCACGCGCAATCTTCGTTCACCGCGACGTGCGCCGGGACCTTACCGTTGCACTTCTCAAACTTTTCTCTCGACGGCGTGGTCAATTCCGTGACGATAATATCCGTCCCGAGTTGCGTTCTCGAGTACGTCATCGCGGCGTGTACGAACGCTTTTAAACCTGGTGGACCGGTAATCACGAGCGGTTCCTGATCCTTGAACGCGTCTCGAGGGCCTCGTCCGTTGTTCCCGTTTCTCTTCTTCTTTTCGTCTTTTTGCTTGTACGTTTCCGACCGACACGCGGAAATCGCGCACAATAAACCGGGTAAACCGAAAATGTGATCTCCGTGCATGTGCGTGATGAATATTCTAGAAATTTTACTCAACTTTACCCCGCATCGCATCATCTGGTGCTGCGTCGCCTCGCCGCAATCGAACAACCACACCTCGTCTTTCGTTCTCACCGCGGTCGCGCTCACGTTTCTCGAAAACGTCGGCGCACCCGAGGAAGTTCCTAACCACGTGATTTCTAATCCAGTGAACCCTTTCCCGTCCTCGCGATCTTTCGCGATGTCCAGTTCTAACCGTAAGTCCTCCGTCGCGAACGAGGCCGGAGACGCTTTCCCGTTCATGACGTTCCTTTTAATGACAACACCATTATTATTCGCACTATTCGCTGTTGCTTTTTCCGACGGTTGTTGTTGTTGTTGTTGTTGCTGATGCTGTTGTTTAGGAGGAGAAGGAACTGAATCAACGGCTTCTTTTCCTTCTTCTGATAAATCTAATTCTTCTTCTTCTCTCAATAATCGTGCAATCAACTCTTGCTTTTTCCCGCTCACTTTTAACTTTCTTTTGGCTAACCGTTCTCTCAGTTCGGACACTTTCAACTTTTCTAACTTCTCCGCGCGATGAGTGCGAGTAGTATTACCTTCTTCTTCTGACGACGTTATCTTTGTCGCCGTCGAAGAAGAAGAAGACAAAGAAGAATGCGGTTGATGAGGATGTTGTTGGCGGCTCACCATTCGTCTCGTTTTACTTGATGGGTAAAAATTCCTTCCGCGCGACGACGTAAACGACGACGACGACGACGCGCTCGTACTCGTACGACTACTCGTAGTACTACTACTTTGGACGACGGAGAATACTACGCTTCGCATGATGATGATGATGATGTGTAAGAATAAGAGAAAAAGCAAAGTTTTGTGAAGGTTTCCTAAACGAAAATTCTCTACTTTTTACTCTACTATTGTACAACTAACTGACTATTATCCATCTACTGACCATCATCTATCATCACGCGTAAACAACATACACATATCATCATCATCCAAATATGATTTCGTCGCATGCATTATTTTGCATCATACGTAGTATTGAGTGTACATTTGTGCAACGCTTAAAACCTTGAAACTTCACTTTACGTAAGTTTTGTTCGCACACGTCGCACACGCAAAGAGGTATCTCTCTTCTAAACGTCATCGCGCGCGCGCTTTAATCACACATCATTATACTACACTATATATACTCGTATTATTATAATTTAGGCCCGGTGATGCCTAAAAACTTCGTGTGCGTTCCGTACGCCACGACGGCTCCATTTTCGTCTCTTAACTCGCACTGGCTAAACCCCATAGTTTTCCCTAATCGTTTCGATATCGCTTCGACGGTGACGGTTGAATGCATTCGAGCACTTTTGACGCACGAGACGTGCAAATCCGTGGTCACGCCGCCACCTTTTTCGCTATTTTCATCGTCCACCAGTAACGCGCACGTGGTTAACACGTCCACTATTGTCGCTATGCACCCTCCGTGTAACGTTCCGAATCGATTGCATAAGGATTCGTGGACGTATAAGTCACATCTGATGCCGTTTTCTTCTTCTATTTGAGCTCTCATTTTGTTCTCCCCGTTGTTCGATGATGATGATGATGATGATGATGATTTTCCTCGTGTGATTTGCGTCAAGTTCGAGCAGTGTAAAAGAGGTATCTTATCGAACGTGGTGTTTTGCGGGTGCGTGACGATGTCGAAAAACTTCATCGCTCGAACGAAACCCCGAGACGACGACGACGACATAGAGTCGTCTTCTGTGCGTGCGTGTGTTTCTTTGTTTTAAGTTGTATATGTTTTTTGTGGAAAGTGTGGAAAGAGCTCTCGACCATTTTCTGTTGTTTTGTCCACGTTTACCACAAATTTACACGCACAAAAGAGACTCGTTGTAGAAGAGATTGAGACATTTGCGTCGTCGTCGTCAATTACTATTAACGCATAGTATATAGTAAGAGAGAGAGTGTGTGCATAAGTGTTTCGTTGTGTTTTGTTGTGCGATTTGCGCGGACGAAAGAAGACTCTATTAAAGACAAAACAGAGAGAGAGAGAACGAGAGAGACATAATTGTGTGCTGGGGGTGATCATCGCAAAATCAATCATCATCATCCTCACCGAGTGTTAGGGACAGAGAGAGAGAAAGAAGAAGAAGAAGAAGATATATATACATATATCCGTAGCGTAACTTAGATATACAACGTTGAAAAACACGTCCTACTCATCAGATTGAGTAAAAGTTTCAAAAGAGCTTTTTCTTGTTTCCGTCGTCGGTCGTTTTTTATATATTTATTCTTTCGTTTCGGTAAACGCCGCCTCCTCCTCAAATCCTCAAAAATATTCGAGAGAGAACAACAGAAAGATTTTAGTAGTAAAAGAATAATAAGAAAGCAAATATGGCACCGTTATCAGAAACCGCGAAGAACTACAAAGACGCTCTGTCCGAACTGAAAATGAACAGCAAACCAATCATAACGAGTTTGACGATGTTAGCGACGGAAATAGCGAAAACGGACGACGACGAAGCGAAGACGGAAGCGAGGAATATCGCCAACGTGATTGAAACCAGAGTCGTGGAGAAAGCGAGAGATAGTCGAGTGGCGTTGGCGACTTTGTACGTGTTAGATTCGATCGCGAAGAATTGCCGAGACCCGTACGCGTCGGTGTTTGCGCCGCACGTGGCTGGGGTGTTTTTGACCTTGTTCGCGCAGACGGACGAAAAGACGAAACAATCGATGAAAAAATTATTGGGAACGTGGGAAACGCAAAACGTGTTTCCGAGAGAAGTTTTAGCGAGAATTCAAACGGACGTAGATTTGAGTGGGAACGCGCGAGTACCGCCGCCACCACCACCGATCGTGCACCAACACCAACAGAGAGTCGTACCGCCACCGCCGCCGATACTTATGATGGGACAACCGGCGGCGGCGCCACTGCAGCAGCAGCAGCAGCAATTTTTAGGACAACCGGCGCCGCTCGTAGCTGGTGGCATGCCGGTCGTTTTACCGGACTTGAGTGGGTTGTTGAACACGCTCAAAGCGCAACAAGCGCAATCTGTCGGAGGAGGATCTCATCAATCGTTGCAAGGTATCGTCGCCGCTGCGCCGCAGCACCACCACCACCGACCGGTGACGCCAGATTTCGCGAACGAAGACTTTGATTTCCTAGATGCCGAAGAAAGCTTGAAGAAGTTTAAGAGAGATCCAAAATCGATGAATAAGCGGCGCGAGTATTTAGTCAACGCGTTGTACGATGATTTACCGTTTAAATGCGCACAAACCGGACGTCGCTTCGCGTCGAAAGAGTCGTTGGATCAACACATGGATTGGTTACACGCGAAGAGAAGAAGGAAGAAATCCGGTCGCGCCTGTCGAGGATGGCACGTCTCGGCGAAGGAGTGGATTAAAGGAACGATTAAGATGGGTGAGGTGGACCCTGAATTCGACGCGTTCGCCGCTGGAGAGAAGAAGAAGAAAGAAAACGCCGTAGGGATCGTCATCGATGAAAATTTAGATTTGAACGATTTGCCGAGCGTCCTGGCGATCGAGTCGCAGAAAAAGTGCGCGTTATCTGGAGAACCGTTCGAAACGTTTTGGAACGAAAAAGCGCAGGAATGGCACTATGGTAAAGCGGTGAAGTTGAAACGAGCGATTGGATCGAAGAAAGTTAAAGCTGGGGAAATTGCGTTGATTAGCGCCATCCCGAAGGAAGAGTTGGAGCCAGAACTCATCGAAGCCATCGCAAAGGCGCAGCCGAGAAACGCATCCACGAAAGGTGCAGTTTTACGCGAAAGTAAGCGCGCAAAGAAGTAAAAAGATGTACGAATGAATGCAGTGCGTAGCATGAGTAGTAATAAGTAGTAGTAATGTAGTAGTAGATAACTTTAATATAAAAAATAGTAGTAGTTTTTAAAAGCTGAACAAAAGAACAAGTAGTAGTAAAATTGACAAACGTCGTGGAACGCAAACAACAATTTTGAATCAAATAAGAATGAAAACAACAACAACAACAACGATAACATGATGAAACAAATCAAAACATGAAAACCGATAACAATGACCAACAACAATATAACATGACTGATGAGAACAAGAATCCAAGATCAAGCAAACAATAACTTTCAAATTTTGAGAGAGCTGAGTATGCGCGAAAAAACGCAAAACATCACTAACAACACAGGCACACGGGCACACACGCGCGACGTAAAATCCAAAACAAATTTCGAGAGAGCAATCGAAAAGAGAGAAGAAATGGTGGTGCGCACTTTTTTCTTTCTGCCGCTGCTGCTACTGCTATAAATACTGCTCTGTTGTTGCCCGCTCTAATCTAAATCATCTCTTCTAGTATTGTCAGTGTCCAAATAAACCATCATCACCATCATATCATCATCATCGTCATCATCATCATCGTCATCATCATTCAAAAAATTAAGCCCATTTCGTCTCGCCAGTTTTGCTATTGTAATAGTACGGCTTCCCTTCCGAGTAGTACGTCGCCCAATCGCTCGCCGCAGCCGCAGCAACCGCTTGCGGCTGTGAGGGGTCGTATTCTTGTTGTTGAGGAGCGGCGTAGACTTGTTGCTGCTGATAATATTGCTGATACTGTTGCATCAACTGTTGTTGTTGTTGCGGTTGTTGTTGTTGCGGCACTGCTGCACCGTACACTTGGGGAACCGCCGCTGCGCCGTAAACTTGCGCCGTTTGCGGGGCGCCACCGTATACGTTCACCGGTGCCGCCGCAGCCTGTTGTCCGTACGCCATGCCGTATTGTTGTTGCTGCTGTTGAGCGGCGTACATTCTCTGGCCGTTCGGGCCGAACGTTTGGTTCGCCTTCTCAATCGCTTCGTTCACTAATCGTTCGCACTCTTTTACGTTCGCCGCGGTACCAGTGATGACGCAAGTTACAGGTTGTTTCGATCGATCCATTTGTACGTCGCACCCGGTTCTATCGCGAAGCAATTTCACGTGCGCGCCGCCTTTACCGATGATTCTACCTTCGTGGCCTTGGGTCGGGATGATAATTCTCGTTTGGCCTTCCGGGATGATCGGGTTGATGTTACTACCACCTTCCTTAGCACCGCCTTGTTGCTGTCCGTACACGTTAGCAGCACCACCGTAATACCCGCCGTACACGCCACCTCCGGCGCCGCCGCCCATTTGCATAGCCGCGTATTGCGAAGGCGTCATCATTTGTTGCTGTTGCTGTTGATTTTGCATCCTTTGCATCCCGAACGTATCCGTCTCTAAAGCCATGGTTTCTAAAACCACCTGTCTCGCTCGAATAACGTCTATTCGTTTGCCTTGCACGTTACAGATGCCCGAACCTTTGACGACTTTCAAGTTTGCACCTGAGACGCGTTCGATGTCGCGAATCGTCGCGCCGCCTTTGCCAATCACTCGTCCTTCCTTTCCTGGGCACGGAATTTCAATCGCAACTTCTTGATCGTTCGGAATACCTCTCAACTCTTCCGGTAACGACTCCTCCTCGATGGAATACGCGTTCACGTTGGCGGCTGAAATCCCGTTCAACGTCTCGTGTTCCTTCAACACGGCGCCTTGTTGTATGCTCGACGCCGGATGTCTGTCCGCGATTGACCCGGTCTCGCACACCTCTTGAATGATTTTCTTACACTCTTCCATTTCGCTGGTCGGACCTTTCACTGCGCACGTGCCGCTCTCCCGGTCGATTTTAATCGACGCTCGGAACCTCGCTTCGATGTATTTCAAAGTTTCCCCTTTCTTCCCAATCAAACGTCCTTCGTTGCCTTTGATGTACACCGTCATCGTGCAGTTTTCCGGGTTAAGCGGGTCCGCGATCAACGATTCCAACGTTTTTACATCTTCCTTTTCTTTATCGTTGTCTGAATCGTCGTCGTCGGAAAACTCTTTCTTTTCTTCTTCTTCTTCTTCTTCCTTCTTCGATTTCTTCTTCGCGATCGAAACTTTTTTCTTCTTCTTCTTCGTGTCTTCTTCTTCTCCGTCTTCTTCTTTTTCAGACACGGGTAAAGATGGCTCTTCTTCTTCTTCCGAAGACGCTTTCCTTTTCTTCGTCGTTTTCTCTTCTTTTCCTTCGTCTTCTTCTTTCATCATAAAGTCTTTCAATTTCGCCGCCAAAGTCGCTTTTAACTCTTTCTTCTCGTACGCGATTTCTTTCTCATCCAAAAACGCTTTCAACTTCGCCACGGTCAGTTTGTCGATCTCCGCTTCCGTCATTTTTGACGATGATGATGTTCCCGCCATTGTTATTATATAGTATTCTACGTTGTTCTTCTTTGTCGTTCTTTAGTATGAGCAAAGAAGCGCGTTTAAAACTACTCGCAGAAGGAAGAGATGCTTTTGTGACGATTAATTCTTCAAGGGTGAAAAGGAAAGCAACACGAGTTGTTTAGGGTTACGGTTAAAAAATTTTTTGTGCGTCTTCTCAAAAATTTTACAATCGACTCTTAGCGAGCAAAAATTTTCGCTCGTCCACGCTCTCGAGAAAAGCTCTTTGGTACATTTTTTTTCTTTTCCTTTCTTCTTCCTCTTGGTCTTGGTCTTCTTTTTCTACCGTTTTGCTTCTATTATGACTATTACTATTACGATGAATCATCGAAGAAGATGACAAAGAAGAAAACAAAACGTCGTTTGTTTTCATCAAAGACGAGGATTCAGACGACGACGCTAACGACGACGACGATGAATTTGAATTTTTCATCTCTAAAACGGCTTCGACTAAAAACCGACCAATCAACGCTCTCGTCCACTCGCACCCGGGTTCGTGCAATAACAAGTGTCCTTTCGTGTGCGTGAGTTTGACGAACTGTTTATTTGGGATGGATTTCAACGAGCGCGAGAACAAGCGTTCGGTGGACTGCGCGCACGTCGCCGCGTCCTTCTCGGCGTGCACGGCGAGTATGTTTCTCGTTATCCCATCGAGACGTCCACTTTCACTCGCTTTTTCCAATCCTTTCATCGCTTTTAAAATCTCGTTCCCGAACCTCGCTCGCGCTTTCCCCACGTAATTAAACGGATCTTCCTCAAACTCTCTCGCCGTGGCCGCGTCTTCGGTTAAACTCTGCATCGTCGTCGCCGGAACGACTTTCATATTCGGCGTCGCTTTTGCAATCACCTCCCCAACCATTGCCAAAGCTTTCTTCTGCGCGGTCCATTTCACGTTAATCGCCGGCGCGATTAAAACAATCGCGAAAAAGTAGTTTTTCGGATACGTCATCGCGCAACGCAACGCGAACAACCCGCCTAAAGACACACCGGCTAAAGCGATTGGAACTTTGCGTCCAAATCTCATCTGTGCGTACTCCACCACCGCTCGGAAATCTTCCACGCACTTTTCAAAACTTTCAATCTGGTGTTTTATCTCGCAGTCGTAATTGTCCGATTTGCCGTGTCCGATGTGATCGAACGAAACCGAGGCGATGTTGTACTTTGCGCTCGCCCACAGGGAAAACGTTTCGGCAAATCTCGAGGAGTGTTCGTGTAACCCGTGGGAGAAAAGAACCACACAATTTATTATATTTCTTTTTGTCGCAGATGGCAAATCGGTGCGAACGAAGAGTTTTCGTTTCTTTTCGCCTCGTTCCAGGAAAAGGAAGTCTGACGACTCCGTAAAAGTCATCGCGTGTGTTCTTATTCGTATTCTTAAAAGTAGTAGTAAAGTAGTAGTAGTATGAAGAGAAAATTCAGAAGTTTTTAACGAACTCTTCTTATATGAGAGATACGAAAAAGAAAATTTAATTGACTGACACACTGAAAAGTCGTTGGTCTCTCCTTTCACGTTTAAGATACAAAACGACACACAAACACTCTTAGTAGGAGTAATTTACTATAAGAGAACAATACTCATAAAATGGGCGCGGCGGAGTCGAGCACTTCCTCTCGTCCTCCTGGAACGATGTTGTTGGCGAAGGAGCAACCGGAGAAGTCAAAACGAACGAACAGAGGGCCGAAACGTAAGTGCGTTTTGCTTTTCGATGATGATGATGAAAACGATGCATCACATGCATCAACGTTACTCTTAAATCGAAAAGACGTTCTGAGATTAGTGTGGAACCTACCGAAACGCTTGAGACTTACCTGGCGAAAACTGTTCGACACGAACACGGACGGTTTATCGTTCACTCGTTTAATCGAAAGTTTAACGAAGAACGAAGCGACATCGTTTTGTATCGCGGTGGAAACGAAAGAGAAAAAAGGAGAGATTTTTGGTGCCTTGATGGTCTTTCCCGAACGCGAAGGGTTGACACTGAACAAGACGGAGTGGCAAGGGTTAAGCGAGAGTTATCTGTTCACGTTTCCTCAAAAACAAGCGAACGTGAAAAGGCAACCGAAAAAGTTCTTGGCGAGTGCAAACACCGACGGTCATTATTGTTGGTGTTGTCGCGACATGGTCGCCTCCGAACGCTTTCCCAACGGGTTAGCGTTTGGAGGGAAAGAATATCCGATTAAACACTTCGCGATGCACATCGACGAACACATGGAGACACTGACGACGAGGAAAACTGGAGTGACGTACGAAGGGTGGGGATGTGAAGATTCAAACATTGAGAACGAAACGATGACGATTGAACGAGTGGAAGTGTGGCAGTGCGACGCCGAGGACGAGAGAGGCGAGAAGCCGAAGAAGAAAAACAACATCGTGGCAGAAATGGACGGGTCCGCCGCTGTGGCGGCGCAAAAAATGAAGATGAAAGGAGGAGAGAGGCACAAAAATGGTGATGGAGGTGTGTTATCGGAGAAACATCGCGAGGCGCGATTCTTGGCGACTGTTGGAAGCACGAAAATCGCATTAGAATAATAGATCCCAGAAGAAAAATAGATAAAACACGAGACGAGAGAGCGCGCGCGAAAAGAGTATATAGATACAACAAGAAGATTCTTTTTCAAATATAAAATTGATATTACATGTACAACAGTGTAGGTGGTAGAAAGTCTCGATACTAATGTTGCTCTCAACGACGGAACACACATTAATAATATTCTTCGTAATTATTAACAATTCAAACCGACAAACTCTTCGACAAACGTTTCCAGTTGCTTTTGCGCGGCTAAGTAGCTTTGCAACTGCAGTTGAATCGCCTCGTTCGCCGGTGAGCTTTTCAAAGCGGCTTCAAAAGTCGCTTTCGTGAACGAATCCGCCAAGGATTTGTCCACGTTCCTCGACCCAGCCGCGTTACGTACGTTGTCCGTCACGCCGCCGGCGGCGTTCGCGTTCAATTCTTTCAACACTCGCTCGTTGCACAAAATGTAATCGCACCCAGCCATAGCCCTCGCGTCTGCGGCGGATCGAATCGAAGCCGCTAAAATCTTACTCGGGCTCGCCACAGATTGAATGAAACTCTTCGTATCCTGCGCCAACGCCAAGGCATTTCCCCCGTACGAGTTGATTCTGGCGTAATAAATCTGAATCAAGCTCGCGTTGGCTTTCGCCGCCAACGCCGTTTGCTCCAAGCAATAACACAAGGTAGCGTGACACGGCACGCCTTTATTTTCCAACTGTCGCATCGCTTGCACGCCTTCCCACGTCGCTGGAATCTTGAACAAAAGCTTATTCGTCTCCACGTTCACCTCTCGAAACATCTTCATTAACCGTTCCGTCTTGCTCACGATGGCCTCCGCGCTCGACTTCTTCGCGTCCACCTCTACGCTCACTCTTCCGTCCACTCTGGCGGCAAACTTTGCCGCTAAATTCACCGTCGCTTTGTCGATGATTAACTCCAACTTCGCTTCTTTCGACATCGTCTCTCCTTCTTCTTTCTCTTTCGCGTAGACCAACGCGCCTTCCAAAGCGCCTTTATCGAAATTTTCCGCTTTTTGTATCGCGTGTAGTAAAATCGAGGGCGACACCGTCGCGGCTTGCGGGCCTAACATGCCGAACTCGTTTAACGCGGACTTTGTGTCGTATAAAACGGAGGAGACTTTTTGTAAATCCGAGAGTTCCGATTGGAGCACGGTAAATGGTGGTGATTCGTTTTCCGCGACCGCAGACAACCTTCTTCTCGTACTCATCGTGGAAAGATGATGAGACGAAGAATGCTGACTGGGAATATATATTTTTTTTCTCGGAATCAATCGTCTTTGCGCGTTAGTCGTCGTAAATGGGGTCGTTGTTACGTTTCCCAACGGTCTCAAATGCGGACTTCTCGTCGCACCTTTTGGGGTTGTTGCGAACGAAAAGGAGGAGGTCGTGATGAGCTTTTGTTGATGCGCGATGAACATTTTTATTAAAGGTGTTCTTGTTGTTTTAATGTTGTTTGTTGTTAATGTAATGGAGACAAGTTGCCTTTTTACGAACGAGAAGAGGAGAATTGAGATATTTTTTTCATTCAAGTGAATGTGCTTTTTTGTTGTTAAAATTGAAAAACAGCTCCTCTCTCTTCTATCTAATTTGTTACATCTCTCCTCCTCTTTATTCTCAGTCTCCAACTTCTCTCTCTCTCTCTCTCTCTCTTCACCCTCTCTTCACCCTCTCTGTATATAAATGAATGATCCGTATCATCATCTACTTCCTCTAAAAAAAAGCTACTACGCGTAAATTTTAAACAATGTAAAATTTAGTTGTCTTCTTGCTTTCTTTGCTCTTCGAGGATGGTCAACTTGATACCCTTGCCCTTCGGCAAAGAAACCATCGGCTTGTTGCCGGTACCAATGGCGAAAACGTTCGAGAATCGGGTGGCAAAGTTTTGGCCAGCGGCATCGGTCAAGTGGACGACTTCAAAGGAGCCCTTGTGCTTTTCGCGTCTGTTGACGATACCGACACGACCGGCGTTTCTACCACCGGTAACCATGCACAAAGCACCAGCGTCAAACTTGACAAAGTCGGTGATTTTGTTGGAAGCGATGTCAACCATGACGGAGTCACCTTCCTTGATCATAGGATCCGGGTATCGGATGGTTCTCGAGTCGTGCAACTGCACGCACGGAACGCCCTTGTCGCCCAACTTCTTCTTGATCACCTTGCACAACTTGTATTGCGCTTCAATACCGGTGATTCTGTGCACGACAAATCGACCTTTCTGGTCGTACATCAAACGGAAGTGTTCGTCCGTCTTTTCAATATCGACAACGTCCATGATACCGCACGGATAGCACTTCTCCATTCGAATTTTACCGTCAACCTTGACCAAGCGTTGTTGAAGAATCGTCGTGACTTCCTTGTAGTTCAACGCGTACTTCAAACGGTTTCTCAAGATCAAGCACAACGGGAGGCATTCGCGAGACTTGTGCGGACCTAAATTTGTTTTACAGTAAAGAGAATGATAAAGAAGAGATGTCAGTTTACTTTCTTGAATTTTTTTTAGGAGTTAAAAAGAGAAACTTTGTGTTGACACAGAAGTCCTAAAGACGAGCTTTTGAGCGCCCACCAAGCGCAATCTGCGGCGCAATCATCGCGTCTCACACAGCCTTCTTCCGAACGATATAAACGATCAATCGCGCGATATTCGTTCGCTATGAACACTCCGCCGTGCGAATGAAATGCTTTCAAATGAATCTCGTCGACGACATCCATCTCTTCGCCGCCTTTTTGAGAAAAAATGCTCTTCCAAGGCGCACATTTTGCAGCTTTTGGTGGAAAACACATCTCGACAAAAGAAGAAGAAGAAGAAAAGATCGCGCGTGCGAACGCCAAGAGAGAGATGCAACGCAACACTCGAGCAGAAACACTCTTCGTGCGTGTAATTCCATCATCGTTTCTTTATCGTTCGCGCGTTCATCATCGCCAACAATCTCTTTTCCTCCTTTCTCTTTCGCGCTCATTCCATTTTACGCGTAATAAAAAGAAATCTAAGAACAACAAAAGCGACGTACCCGGTGCCGGCTTCGGCGCGAAAACGCCCGTCAGCTTATCCAACATCCACGATTTCGGCGCGTTTAAGCGCTTCAAGTGTTTCTTCGGACCTCGAACCATGATGAATAATATTAATGAGTGTGTACGAGGATGATTTTATGAGGGTCTTTTTGAGTAGTTTGCAAAGTGATTTTTCAACACAAGAAATTTTGGTGAGTTTCGAGTGAAAAATTCCTTCGTTTTCACAAAAAAAGCGCTTCTAAAACTCTTTATCTATCTTTACGATTATGATGACGACGATGACGACGATGCACCAACAAGGAGGACGACCACAAGTGACGATGACGATGATGAACCAACAACAACAACAACAACAAGGACGACGACCACAAAAAACGCGGCGCCTCTTTTTTTCTTCCGCAAACAACAACAACAACAACAACAACAACAACAATCACAAGGCGGCGAATTTGTCGTCTTCTTCAATGTCTTCATCTTTGTCGAGCAGCGCTCTTTTCTGCCGTCGTCGTGCCAGGAGGCAATCGTCTTTCTCCTTAAAAGCGTCGACGTCGTACGATTCAGACGATGACAATGATGAGAGGAGAAGAAGGAAAAGGACGAGGATGAAGTCCGCCGCTGCGGATGGAAATACTAATCATAATAATAACAACGAAAACAACAACAACAACAACAAGAACAACGATGGATTTAAATCGGTGCAAGATATCGACGATTACATAATCACGAAAGAAATCACCGATTTAATCGACTCGGACCCGTCCGTGTTGAAAGAAATCGAAAAGTTGAAAGAGGAGAGCAAAAAAGTCGCCTCGGAAGCCATCGAAAAGTTGAAAACGAGCAACGAGAACGAGTTGCGAGAGACGTTTCAGAAAACAACCGAGAGAGTCGTTTCCGCGCAATCAGAGGCAGAATCGGCGGCGATGGACGAGTTGAAGATTCAAGAGGAGAGGATGCGAAAAGCGGAGGAAAATTTACGCGCTATCGCGGAAGAGACGAAGCGATTGAGAGAGGAAGGAGAAGGAAAAGGGGGAGAAAACGAGGAAGAGAAGAGGGAAAGAAAAGATCGCGATCGGATTGAAAGCGCGAAAGTTGGTACCGTATCCGCCATTGGTGGCGTCCTCTTATCGTTGCCGTTAGCCTTGTCGCAATTTAGCGGGAACGCGTTTAATCAATTCGCCGACGTAGGCGCGACGGCGCTCTCGTGCGCGCTCTTCGGCATCGTGTATAGATACGCCGTTCGGGAAAACATCGACGATTTCCAACTGAAAGGCGGCGTCGTCGGTGCGTTTGGCTTAGTTCGAGGCGTCGGCCAAGCCGAGGTTTTCATGGACGTCGCTTCGAATAACGACGAGTTATCTTTCGCGGCGTTTGCGCAAGCGGCGGCGATTTGCGGCGAATCCGTTTTGGTCTTCTTGTTCGCCGGTTTGTGCGTGGAAGCGGCGATGACGCGCGAATTCATACTGAGAAAAAGCGGAAAAGAGTGATGATTATTGATTACTACTGTTTACTACCGGTATCTCATTATTACGAATCTATATTTTATTTAATCTAACAACTGCCCTTCCAAAACCATCAGCTGCGCTTTCAACACTCGACACCTCTCCTCGGTGACTTTCTGCGCGCACCACAATTTCATCAACTCCTCGTCGTCTCTCATCTTTGCCTCTCTTTGCTTCCACAACATCTCGTGTTTCGATTTCGCCTCGCACTCCTCGTACGCGAACGACACTTTTTTCTTCTTTGTCTTCTTCTTCTTGCCCTTGCTTTCCTCGTGGTCGTTCTCGTTCTCGTTCTCGTCCTCCTCCTCTTCCTCCTCGACGACGCGTTTACTTTTCTTCACCACTTTCTCCCAAAAGCTCTTCCTCGGTTTGTGAAAAATCAGTTCTTCTCTGTTCTCTACCACGAGTGGTTTCTTCGTCGTTTGTGGTCCTGTTTTCGCGATTTCGTCCGCGTCTGGGAACAGTTTCAAATTCGCCATCAACTTCTCCTTTTCTTCGCCCACTTCCGGTCTGAATTTAATCTCGATCCCAATCTCAAACTCGCCCCATCCGGTTTCCGTGACCTCGTACGGCGGTTCCGTTAAAACTCTTTTCGGTTCCGCGAACGAAGGGTGCAGCTGAAACGTGACCGATTCAACCACCTCTTGTAAATCGATGTTGTTTTGCCCTCGAACAAAAACCGTCCACTCGTGCGAGTGGTACTCGTCCGCTTTTTTTCCCAACCAATAGGCGACGGAACCGTACGAAATCGGTAAAATGAATTCCTCGTCTGGTATTCGCGGGTTTTGTTCGTTGTCCAGGTAATTTTCCAAAATTGCTTTATTCTCGCTCGAATTCGC